>Ga0160429_1000154_pt1 | contig 86657 bp, 98 predicted proteins | sample SolpanmetagenomR_FD_108199 | JGI IMG/M metagenome (GOLD analysis project Ga0160429, IMG submission 108199) | Solar panel surface microbial communities from Lawrence Berkeley National Laboratory, California, USA - R | ecosystem: Engineered > Built environment > Solar panel > Unclassified ...
TCCTATATAGGTATGTTATATGGATCTGTATGCTCGTTCTACGAACGTGCTCTTTAGTGATGCGCGTGCACGCGTATACGAAAACCGTTGGACTGCACGTCTACTGCGACGAACATTAAAATCAGGTTAACAACTTTAACGGCGGATATCTCGCTTTTATACTAGATTTTAGCGGTCGTCTCTTCGGTGGTAACTATCGATTTATTCGAACATTGTACTATTTGAATTTGGTGGGCATGCAGCGTATATCCATAATTTATCTTACCTCACGAAAACAAACCATCTTGCCTCGCAGTTTTGCCAAGCCTGGACCCTAACTCCATACAAAATCAAATCATCTTATGTCAAGATGGTCGTGGGATAGTAGTTAGGTTTCTAATCTAGCCTATTCGAGGGATTTAACGTCTGTGTAGGCGGAATTAATGCTGCGAAGATTATAGAGGCCGGCGACTATATTAAGGGCTGCGTTAATAGCGCTAACTATATTGATCGCGTCGCAGTCTCATTCGAAGAGGGTTGAGGAAGTCGACATTAAAGCTAATATTAATAGAAAAACCGAGTATAGTTAAATAAGATCTTTATAGTTCGATATTTGTAGAGACTTGACAGCTTTACGGTCGGCGCCCTAAGTTATGCAATGCGATAAAGGTCGGCGAGTTTGCGATTCGTGTAGGTTAGGGAAACATGTGCGGCAGCTCGTTCTTTAGCAGCTACAGAAGCTGTTGTAGGCCTTGTACTTAATGTACTTCTCTTATTGGTGGCATACTTGGTTGATTTTATGCTTTTAGTTGCTGATGACTTGCCAGTAGTAAAGCTCGAACTACGTGTTGTCGAGGTGCTCTTTAGAGACTTCGGAGTCTTTGCTGAAGCAATCTTTGACGGACTACTGGATGGCAACATCGGCGTTCCTGGGTCAGTCACATTGTAGCCTACTAGACCGCCCTGAACAGAATACGATGTCGAACGATAGAATCTGAATGCGATATGGTTCATGACGGTTTCCACCATTTCGGCACCGCCGTTCAGATAGAGGGCAAGCAAATTGGCGTTCTCGAATTGCTGAGCCATGTTTTTTTCTGTGCTGTTCAAGGCACTGTATGTCAAGGCGTTGTGCACACCGAATATCTCCTCATTGAAGGTGGCAATGGTAGTTCAAGTGCTCAATGCATTTGCGTACGATGTACCAGGGTTCCAGGTTAGGTGACCGTCAGCAGGCAAGTCCAGTGAGAGGTCTAGTATGGCAGCATTGATATACTGTGTCAATACTGCGTTGGCATCGTTCGGATATGCATTGTAGGCTGTCACGCAAGTGGCATTGGCGGCACACGATGCCAATATTGCAGTTTTGGTCGAATTAAGCCAAATGTCACTCAATGCAGTGAAGTTGTTTCGCTGCCAGCCATTGAACTTGACAGAGGTATATGCGTAGACGAAACCCGAGCCGTACCAGTTCTCAAGGTAGAGTGTTCGGTGGACATCTGCGATATTGTATCCTGGCCAGACTCTACTGCAATCGGTGTATATTGATGGGCTGCGCATGCAAGCCACGCTTTGAAATGCATATTGAGCCCATTCGTGTGTTTGAAGGAGAGTGGTGAGAAGCAGAGTCGCGTTTAGAGGCATCACGGAAATGTGAGGATGTAGAGAGGTGTAGCTCAGGTCGGAGCAGGATCTAATATACTTAGTAAATGGTTCGGCTCATAGTTCTACATAAGTTCCAGAATCATGTACCAAGAAGAGGTATCTCTAGCGCGTCTGACATGTATATAGACGTTTTGATTGGTTCAGCGGTCCTTGGCGCTATTATAGCGCGGTAGCTAAACAGATTTCCGAAAGCTAATGTTAGAGAGCGTCCGTATCTCTTCGACTTCACTCTTTAGAAGCTGAATGTCTCTTGCCGTAGAGACGCGAGTTCAGATATTTGCCAACGTCGTACAAGTACACAACTTGCAGACTATGCAGACTAAGCAGAGTTGATAATGTTGGCTATCTGTAGATAACAGTGACAGAGCATGAGAACTCCGAGTAGGATTATGCACATTGGTTGAATTTTTTCAGATTACAACGGCTCAGTACACTTCACCCGCCTGTACTTACAAGATAGTTCTAAACGTCGCCACTATTCCCGTTCTGACACAAACCCAGTGATGACTGACCACCATGTCTTTGTGCTCCCTTTGGTGGGCGCCCGCAGTATCTCATTTTCTCTTTGCTTTGTCTTCCGTGCTGGACAAACACATCGTCAAGCAGCTTCATATGATCCATGCTTCACTTGCGACGAACCATAACATTGATCCCTCTGACGTGATAGAAAATACTGTCTTCTGTAGCAGGTTTCTTGCTTGAGCTAGCCAGATCGAACTTTGTAGTGGATTAGCGTATGCGGTAGATCGTCTCCGTCTTCAGAGATACTTACCTCCAAGTTTTGCAATAAGCATGGTACGACCTGCAACAATAGGTTAGATGCTGAAGATGGAGAAAGCTCGGCTACTCTAGTTAAAGCTTCATTCACATACCTTGTATAACTCAATCAAGCTAATGTTCTTCCCAAGACATTGATACACGCCCTGACCAAAGTCGAAAAGCCTCGAGGTCATGCGGATGAGCTGATCAGGGTTCGCTTCCAACCATCTCTCCGGTCTGAAAACATCAGCGTCTACGCCGTAGACTGCCTTGTTCCTGTTGACTACAACGGGAGAACAGCCGACGATGACGCCGTGGGTCATTTCGAGGTTGCAGACCTGGTTCAAACGGTTAGACCATGTTATGCATCATTTAAAACAGAAAAAGAGAAACACTAAGGATGGAGACCACATACCCAAGCACCAGCAACTGGTGCGATACGCTCCATAAAAGTACTGGAGGCAGGATGCAAGCGGAAAGTCTCTTTGATAACAGCATCGAGGTAAGGAGACTTGGCCGCCTGTTCATAAGTGAATGCAGACGCCGAAGTTTGATTTTTGCTACCGAACAAAGCCGAGACTTCCTTGCTGAGCTTGTTGTAGCAGTCGCGGTTGGTGAGGAGAAAGTACATGAGCATGGAAATTGTGATGCTCATCTTGTCAGATCCGGGATTGGTAAGTGCACCTGCTAGCCCTCTAATAGCTCTATCAGTGACAACGTCAGGGTACAGTTTTTGAGCCCAGAGAAGCTCGGCAACCATATCCTCGAGCTTTCCGGAAGATGATTCACCCAGCTGAAGTCTCGCAGACAGGTTTTTCTCGATGATAGGCATGTCCGGAGCGGCACCAAGGTTATACAACCCTTGCTTGTTCAACCACAGACAGAAATTGTTGCGACGGAAGAGCTTGTCGAGAAGAGGCCATCGCCGCCAGATGTTGTTGCGCCTGTTGATGTTCAAGAGGGTTTTACGCATGCCCGAAACGTCGGCGTTGCTGTCAAGCATGCCGTACTTTTGCCCGTACAGAATGTCGCCAATCACATCAATGGCGAAGCGGAAAGACCAGTCTATTAGGTCCACGGATGAGCCACTCTTGGCACTAAGCTGCTGCACTAAGGCATCAACTGCGCTGTCGATTTTCGGCTCATATTGAGAAACGTTTAGGCTTGAAAAAGCTCGAGTCACAGCACGACGAAGACGATCGTGGCGAATGAAATCGGTCTCGGAGAAGAGGTTGGGCACAATCTCGCCGTGGACGCTTGGTGCATGTGCGAGGTAGGCCTCATTTTTGTGAAAGTCGCGTGTGTAGACATGAGCTTGGACGTCCGGATCGGCAAAGCTCAAGATGTTGGGGGCAATGCGCACGATTGGACCGTATTTCTTGTGTAGTTCGAGTTCGAGGGTGTGGCGAGGGTAGAAGTAGGCGTACCACGCTCGGTATGCTGGTGTTACAGAGGCGAGGAAGGGACCAGGGAACTTGTTTAATCCTGATTGGCGTCTGGTTGCAAAGAGCCAAGCAACGAACCCAACGACGACGATGGTTAGTAACGTCCTTGTGTCTGTAACATCTGTTAAAGCCATTTTGCAGAGTCTTGGATGTTGCAACACTGGCAACAGCAAACAAGATGAGGACTAAGACCTTGGTGAGAGGATGGGTAATGCACACATGAATATCGGCCCCTTCTTCCCGAAGGCGTTCTTGATAGACGTTGTTGAATGCTCGATTATATGTATTACGTAATCGGCTTGGTTGACTTCAGCTTCTTCTCCTCTGTCTTCAAAGTCTTCTCCTCCTGTGACGTCGAGATCTGACATCAAGAACGAGACAAGCTGCAACCATCGTTGTGGAAGTACTCGCACTCCTGCTTTGCCAGGGCTACATGTTCCTGATGGGATGTTATCGGCGTCCTCCCAATGTCCATCGTTGATATCCTGTTTGAACAACCCCAATGAGGCTACGCTATCAGGTGATACAATGATGCCATTCGCAAGAAGAAGCGCAATCACCACAGTGACTGTTCACTTTGTAGTTTTTTTGCACACACGTGTGTCGTTGAGCTTCTCTAGCAAAACCGCCTGAATCATGGCAGAGAAAGATCATCACCTTGGAGTAGACGTCTGCTTTACCCCTGTGCCCCTTATAAGATGAGATCGTTGTAAAGAGAGCATCCGCTGCCATCAGCCCCTCCCGATGGATATTCCGAGCCTTGGCTAAATTGCCTGTGAATCATCCTCACGTTCGAGGCAGTGGAGCAGAGGATTTTATGGTTGAAATTGGCGGAGATGTGAAGAATTTCAAACTCGCTGACCGTGCCAAGCGTGACATCTGGAATTGGCCCCAACTATTTACAGTACACCTCTTGTCTTTCGACTCACTAGTGACGTCGTCTTTCTCTAGTCAGCTTGTCTTGATATGGGAGGTATCGTCAGCTGAAGCCTGCGTAAGAGCGTGAGGTGAGACACACTATGATATGCCTATGGCTACCACGTAGTAGACACACTGCCCGCCCTCCCATCCACCTCTAAGGCACACCCACTCCCGTGCGTACGACCTCATATAGAGGAAAAAGCATTCTCTATGCTGCTTCTAATCTAGGATTGATATCCTTTCGCACGTCTGTTCGAAGCTATGCGAGGAGAGCTAAAGGAAGATCTCCAGACTATTTCTTCGTCGAGCGACAAAGGAATAGCTACTCAACTTTACAGAAGAGCAGAACAGAGCGCCCGTAAAGAGTGCATAGATTACTGCTTCACGGTCGAGTAGGGAATCATAAAACAGCGGAGGCTGTCACATGTACTCGAATATAACGATAATAGTCTCGTTCGGATAATGATCCCGCTTTAAAGTATGCGAAGAAAGAAAAGACGTGCAGATGTAACGGAGCTCGAATGTGATATTGTAATGGATGGCAACACTTCCTATATTGCCATTTGCTAGATGAGCACTTACAGGAATAGAGATAATTCAAAACGACACCCACATCCGTGCGTCGTGGCATATCGTCTTGAGAAAGTCTAAGGAGTCATTGAGCTCCTACGAAGTAGAGTGATTATCGTAAAGATCAAGGATATAGGCAGACATGTCCATCACTAGACCTGATCGACCGCTGCAATTAAACACAAGAGAATTAAAACTGGCCGCACAGTTCGTCGTGACAAGCATTTTCTCTTCATCCAATTGCTAAGCAACAGAGAAAAAATAGTCTAGTGATGGCCGTGGTTTTTGTTAACACTCTCGCGGTGGTAAACCCGTCGTAACCCCAAAGGGTACCGGGCATAATGCCTTCTTTCTAGTCTCTTGGCTGTAGAACTGGACATTTCTGCTCGATTAGATGAGAGCATGCCTGTGATCAAATGATACTTAATCATGGTCTGTATCACTGTGCAAGAATATTGTAGGCCAATACTGTGCTTTCAAGGTTTTATCTTGCTGTAGTAGTAGTAGCTAGATACATTTGCTATACGTGTATAATTCTATAGTACTCTTGCGTTTTCGTACGATAGTAGAGTCGAGAGTCGAGATCAAAGGATAGATGTCCAGAGTTTCTGCGACAGACCTTGAATAGCAGCACACTGTGAATCCTCCTCAATTCCTTCCATCCTTACAGTGATCGTACATTTCTTTTCCTAGGCACGTCCACCATAGCACTTTCAGAACGACGACGACGGTGGCGTATTTCATCGTCCACAGTACCACATGCTGCCTCCTTATCCAGCATTCAAGCTCACACTCAACTCAAGCATTCCCCGCCTGATTCTCCAAGATATCGCGGTTCAAATTAATTGCCTTCAGAATCGGGCCAGCCCCTCTATCCAGCAACAACCTCGCCATTTCCCACCCAAACTCATCACTTTCAGGCTCCGACTCAATCTGCCTCGTCATGACCGCCGTCACCGCCTGCTTACCATCCACCGAGCACACAATCGCCTTCATCGTCAAATCCACCTCGCCACCGTCACCATCCCCCCACGACGTCTCAACTCCAATGGGTACGCTGCATCCTCCCTCAAGCGTACGCATCAAGCTACGCTCCGCCAACGTCGCTAACGCCGTCTCTTTATCGTGTAAAGGCGCTAGTAACGCTTCTATCCGCGCATCACCCTGTCGCGTCTCAATTGCCAGCGCGCCCTGCCCTACCGCGTGCAACATGCCCCATCTCGGATTTCTGCCCTCGGTCTTCTGCTCGTCTTCTACCTGCTGCTCCGCCTTCTCATGCGGCGCAGGCGGAGCTTGTTCTGTAACGGAATGGTCTTCAGCGCCCTCGACGTTCTTCGAGCTCAGAAACGTCGATATTCGGTCACCTAGGTCAAGACGGATCAGGCCGGCGGCGGCGAGCACGATAGCCGCAAATGGACTATCGTCTGCGTCGAGTTTGCCGAGACGGGTGCCCACGTTGCCTCGCACGGATTGGAAGCGGAGGTGTGGGTAGATGCGGGCGAGTTGTGCGGAACGCCGGACAGAGGAGGTGCCGATGATGGAGTTTGCGGGGAGGGACGAGAGTGTGGTGTGTGCTGGGAGGCGAGGGGAGAGGATGAGAGCGTCTCGGGGGTCTTCGCGGCGGAGAATGGCGGAGATGGTGCATGTTGGGGGGAGTTGTGTGGGTATGTCTATTGGGAGTCGCCTTAGATGGACGTGCACGAAATGTTTCAGGGCGGGGACTAGCCACCTTTCAGGCAATGGACAATCAGATCGACTTCGCCATTGAGTAGCATTGTTTCCAGCTCGAATGTCCACAGGCTTTTCGCGCCGAAATCGTGGAGCGCAGTGGTTTGGTTCTTGTCGCCCATTGTGCTGATGGCGGTGATGTTGTATTCGTTCTCGGGCTGTGATTTCTTGAGCATCTCGACCACCAGTTCTGCTTGGACCATGGCCAGTTTCGAACGCCGGGTCCCAATATTTATCACATTTGAGGGGGTTGCCGTTGTGGTTGGAGGAGTGGTTTCGGCGGCTGCGGTTTGCGTTGACGCCATGGTGGAGGTGGGCAGTGGTGCTATCGAGGATGAGACAAGAGGGTATGCAAAAGGATGAGTATGATGACACGGCTTGTGCTTGATGATGTTGTATCTTTCTGTCTTTCTTATTTTGACACGACGTCTTATCTCCTCGGTCTAGGCAGCGGACAGTACTCCGCGTAGGGCGTGAAAGTCACGCAAGCGTCTTTTCACATCGATATCGCCGTACTTTTCAATGATATACGCACCATTCTCTTGATGCAGTCAAGTCGCTGCTACTGGCGGAATACGGTCTTACAACATGGTATAAGAACCTTCAATACCCGTGCTGGCACGGCTGGCAACCCACGATACATCTCGTACACGGCACATATACCGTTTATACACAGCCATGCTCACTTCAAGACTAGCTACCTTGGTGGTCAGTATACAAGAAGGCTATCTACAACTCCTGCAACATGGGCAGCATACGACCCCGCCCACTATCGCTCGAAGAAAATCAAGACACAGCAGGGCGATAACACCTCAAGCTCATCTCGAACGGACTGGGCCCAGCGCATACAACCCTACCTCACCCGGTCTTTTCTGACAAGACTGTTCAAATTCGCCGTCGCGGCCTTCCTAACATTCCACTTCTGCACCATCTTCTACACAGTCAAAGGCACCTATGGTCCCTCCATGCTGCCAACGCTTTCTTGGAACGGGGACGCCGTACTGATATCCAACTTCTTCCATCGTCGTGGTCGCAATATCTCTGTTGGTGATGTCATCAGCTTCGAACATCCAGTACGTCCTGGCATGCGCTCGATCAAGCGTGTCATTGGGATGCCGGGTGATGTTGTGTGCAGAGACACACCGGGCAAAGGTCAAGGATGGTTGGTGCAGGTACCTGAAGGATGCTGTTGGCTAGTTGGGGACAATATGGCAGCAAGTCGGGATTCGAGGATGTTTGGACCGCTTCCATTAGCGCTGGTTCGGGGAAAGGTGTTAGCAGCGTGGAGTTGGCCAAGTTTGCCTAGGATCATGAAGAATAACTTGGATGATGCGGAGGGATTGGAGATGGAGATGGTCAATGTGCATGGAGAGGACGAAAGAAAATGAAGGAGAAGAGCCTTGAGGTCTGTCAGGGAGCATGGGATGAGTGTTGATAGTTCATGGTGTGATATTCTCTCGAGATGTAATTGGCCTTGGTCAGTCGAGAGCGAGCAGTATTATCTCGCTTGCATCCTCATGTCTCATCAAATCGCCAGCCACGACAAGACCAGCAGAAATGGTCGCAAATACAACAGAAGGTGAACCCAACGCCAACACTTTGCTGTGTGTGTACATGTTAGTTTCAAACAACACAACAACAAATGCAACGGAACGGCTCGGTCGGCATGTCATGCAGAAAAACATTGACAGCAGATCTCAGGACTTCTCATGACCAATTGGACTGGTACTCCGTAGATCGCGAGGATGAGGCAGCGAGGATGAACAGGGCGAGACCTGATCTACCATGCACACTTTGCCTATCTTTTCCGAGGTTGAGTCTTCTCGGTCTTTGAGGAAGCACGAAAGTCTGGGGTATATGGTAGTGTACGAAATGTGTTTTTTTCCATGATGTCACTTCGGATTGACCATTTTATCCCTCATGCTAGTGTATGCTGCAGGGTTGGTTATAGCTGCGCCTAAATTCATGCGTCAAAATCCGGCTAGCTCGGCTCGGGGGCGGAAGAGAGTGGGTATGTTGAGCGCCTTGTGTGTTGCTGATACCGTGCCGCCTGTCCCATGCGGACAAGCTGCTCATAATTATTGTGTACATCTAGCTTGATATTTTGTGTTAGCAGACTAGCTAAAACCAGGTGCACAGCCTACCTCGGCGTTCATAAAAGTAACATAACTAACATAACTCAAGAAGTAGATCGCGCGTCGTACCTCAGCGGTATACAACGAATTTACCTAAAAAGCTTGTTTGTGGAGACCAAGCTTGAGACGATGGACGTTGATGTACGATGATAGGCAGATGAACTGGCCTGGGAGATGAGCGCGGTAGATGGTTAGATAGAAGTGTCAGATGAGCGTGGAGAGATGGAAGTTGCCTCGGAGAAGATCAAGAGGAGCGAGGAGGAAAGAAGAAAAGAACTTAGCTGTTAACCTAAGATTCTCGGCTCGCTCGGCCTGCCTTCATGTGCCGAAATACCTTTGTGTAGAAGGACGACGACGACGACGACGAGACCGACGACGTGGCTAGCAAAATAGGCCAGGCTAGAAGACCTTGAGAGACTACTTTTGTGCGAGATGATGTCTCTCGAACCACTGTTGACTGCTGTCTGGTCTTTCGTCCCATACGAACCGTTTGTCCACGAAGATGTTCTGCGAGAAGGGCTTCACATGGGTAGACGTAAGATGAGCCTGATGAGGCTCAAGGTGCTGCCAGCCAGTCAGCGTACCTTAGCTTGTAGAGCAGTTATTTCGCGCGCTATTGTTTCGGGCAGACTGTATAACTCTGCTGGCTTGGATCCACTGATGCCCTTATAAAATAGAGATGCCTTCTGCATCATTCTGATGGGATACCGCAAAGCACAAAGGCGTGTAGGGTTTATCGACTTTTCGTCATCGAATTCAACGGCGCACGTTCCCGTCTTTGGTTCAAGTGCTTGCCCTTTTTTCCGGGGCCGGTCGGTTTCGCTCTTCATGACTGATTCCCCACACCTTCTCAGTGACGATCTCAAGCACAAGCACCAACTCCTCTGCTCCACACACTGACACGACCCTCTCCATCGCCTTTAGTCACCACATCAGAAAAAAGTCACTGCCAAACCCAACTCTCCACGATCCACTCGTCCGCTTTAAGCTTTTTCTCTCCTAACCGGCCAAAGACGCCGTCGTCGTCGTCTCATCTTAGACAATCTCCCTTCTCTCCTCTTACTTCCCTCGTCCTCACGCTCCTCTCCTTCACAGCCGTCGTAGCAGGCTTGTTGGATATTAGTAGTGCGGCCCTCACCATCAGCTGCGCCCTACTACATTCTTACAGCAGCCAGGTTTAGGGCTTCTGCTGGGGCATCGAGCATCTGATTCCGATCAGTACTTAGGACGTCAAGTGGTGAGTCTGCCTTTTGGACTGTAGTGTAGTGTACAGCACGGCGACAATTCTATCTCATCCAGCTATCCCCATACCTTCGAGCAGCGGGTGTGGACGGATGAGATCAGCAATCCATAGCTTGCCGTAGCACAGCCGACAGTATATCTCGAGATTACCTAGTATCAGTTTCTTTACGAGTGCTAATTCGGGTTCTTCGGCAGATCGTCCACCTCCATTCAACAGCCGCTATCTAGTTTCATCTGAACCGCGCTTCTCAATCACTATATCTCTCTCTCAGCCCTAGATTCTTTCCAGGGACGACCAGCACAACACCCAATTTCCAAAAAGAACATAAATCGAAGATCTGGCTACCTCACGAGATTCAGCACCTTTGCGTTTTCTTCGCTCCGTCATAACCTCACAACCAAAAGTAGAACTAGTTTCACAATATTCAAATCAAGATAGGCGTCCTTCATTGCCAGCATCAGATAGAGAGTCCGGCAGTGACTCTGATTTTGGAAGAGATCGGGGCAGAAGAGGCTCAGACATATCCGATATGCCTTCATTAGCAGCGCTGCACCATAGGGTGAGCCATGCCGGGTTCCACCATGCATCTCCATTGGGCAGACAGTCGCCAATGGCGAGCACAGAATCATTCGAGCCTGCAGGTCGGCCAAGAGCTGACTCTTCGGCGCGTGCGAGGCAAGGCTCTGTCACCAATACAAATAACACGATACCGGAAGAGAAACCCCTGGCTTCATCGGCTGGTGTATCTGTTGGTATAAACTTGGCTGAGCCAGTGCTATTCTTACAAGGATTCCAAGAAGGCGAAAATGCGCCAAGGAATACCGCCATGCTTCGTGGTGTTGTACATTTAAAAGTTACAAAAAACACCAAGCTTAAGGCTGTTACTCTCAAGTTCAAGGGCACCGCCACGACAAAGTGGCCAGAAGGTTGGTTTTGGAAATCATGTCAATATGTTGATGTGCACTGTCTAACATCCCTTTCAGGTATTCCACCAAAAAAGACAGAATTCGAAGAGGTTGATACACTCATGGCCCATACCTGGCCTTTCTTCAATGCCCAGTTCCCAACATCAGAAGGTGGAAGTGGAGCACATCATGTACATCTCTCTGGTGGTCAGGTTGCAGAAGCACCACCTCCCTCTTTATTCACCAATCCATCGCCGTTCGGCACGCCAATGAATGGGTCACCCTTGTCCTCAAGCTCAAACTTAAACCTCCCAAGCCAAAGAGAACGAAAGCTCTCTCTTCAAGTTCATCATTCAGGTTCAAGAAGTTTCGAAAAGGGTGACACTAAAAATGCGCCTTCTGTAGCGCAAAAGGGTTATCGCACGTTCTATCCTGGAGATTATCTATACAACTTTGAACTTCCTCTTGACAGCAAATTACCAGAAACCATCGACGTCGACCTAGGTTCGGTCAAATACGAGCTCGAAGCATCTATTGAAAGAGCTGGCGCATTCCGTGGCAATCTTGTAGGCACAAAGGAAGTTATATTGATTCGTGCACCTGGCGAGGGCTCTCTGGAACAGGTCGAGCCAATCGCCATCAGCAGGAACTGGGAAGATCAACTACATTACGATATTGTCATTTCTGGAAAATCGTTCCCGCTCGGCGCAAAGATTCCCATTGCGTTCAAGCTCACACCATTGGCCAAGGTACAATGTCATAGAATCAAGGTCTTCATCACGGAAAATACAGAATACTTTTGTAGCAACAAACGCGTGCATCGTATGGAACCAACACGAAAGGTTCTGTTGTATGAGAAACGTGCTGATGGAACAACAACAAGTACATACCCCGGAAGCTCTGCTCGGATTACATCTGGCGGTGGTGTACCATTCGATCAGCGAGATGCTGCAGCAAGAGGTGATCCTTTTACGCCACAAGATAGCACCAACTTGCTTGGACGTCTTGAGCAGAATGCTAGTGTTGGTCCGACTGAGATGGAGTTCAATGTTCAGCTACCTGGATGTCACCAAATAACCGAGAAAGATAAGCTGAACAAGCTTCACTTTGACACAACTTATTCGAATATCCAGGTACACCACTGGATTAAGGTACGTTCGCAATCGATGGAGAAATCAGTTATCAAGTACTAATCTGCTTTACAGATTGTGATGCGCCTTTCCAAACCTGACGCCGAAAATCCTGAAAAGCGCCGTCACTTTGAAATCTCCATTGATTCACCCTTTCACATCCTCTCCTGTCGCGCCAGTTCACAAAATACCGATCTGCCTGCTTACACTTCTCCGGAAAGTGATCCGTCTCAACATCTCTCGGACTGTGGCTGTCCTGGTGCGCCACGTCGTCGTATTTCACCACAGTACCTACCTACCCTCAACTCCTTGAATGGCAACAGAACTTCTGTGGACGCCAATATGCCTGCAGATGCTCCAGACATGTCGATGCGCCCAGCTTTGGCTCGTCCTCCTACTGCTCATTTCAATGGTGGAGCTGCGCATCAACCTCGACCAATACATATGCTGCGGGCGCCCAGCTTCAATCCACCTGCATTTGAGGACGAAGAGCCTCCGCCACCACTTGCCACTCCTCCTCCACAATACGGCGACATTGCAAGCCCGACAGCTGGACATGGTCTAGCAGATTATTTCAGCAGAGTGAACGAGTTCTACCACAATGGTGACTCTAGTGACGAGGATGATACCTTGACCAGGAGAGGACGAGTAAACATTCCATTGACACCAGGTGGAAGGCTCAACAGGAGTGTCGATTATGGCCGGGGAGGTTGGGTACCGGTTGGAGCCACGCAATGACAGTAACTACAGGCATGGTAAGAGCGGTAGATTGCTGAACTGTACATCATATGGGGTATCGGGGGATGGCATCATATTGAGATGATTCTGCTTGCACATTGTACGACTTATGCTTGGGGTTCTTCTTCTCTGGATTAGATTTGGTTTCAAGATGGATCTCGGTTGGCGTGAAGGTGGCTAGGACATGATGTGTGCATAATGAGCGTCGATTTGAATATGTAGAATATATTTAATGCAATCAATCATTCAACAATGCCAATTTGACCTCAAAGCGGAAACGCGACAAAAGTGACTTCTACGCGTCGTGGGGACTCACACTGTACACCATCGACATCGTTTTGCTCGCTTGCCTTGCCTTGCCTTGCTTTGCCTTGCTTTGCTACATGCTTCCTTGCCTTCCAGCTCGAATAGGCACAAGCCCGTCTTCATCCCTAATAGACCATGCGCGACAATGACACAAGTTTGTCCCGGAAACATACCTCTTGCCCACCAACCATACACCACTAACAACACTCTTCCAGCCGACCTCCCGCTCCTCGGCATTAAGCTCTGCTGCACTTCCATCACCCCCGAACGTCGCTCCCTCCTCGCATCAGCCGCCATCACCCTCGGCGCAACACACTCCCTCGACCTCACCTCCGACGTGACCCACCTCCTAGTCGGCGACATCAACACCCCCAAATACGCCTATGTCGCCCGCGAACGGCCCGATATCCATGTCTTACGGCCCGAGTTCATCGATGCTGTATTGCTGCGTTGGCAGGCTGGGGCGGATGATACGGAATTGGACTTGAATGCGCTCGAGAAGGAATATAAATGTCCTACTTTTTGGGGCTTGAAGGTTTGCGTTACGGGGTTTGATGATTTTGAAGAAAGAGGCGCGTTGGTGGAGTGTGTGAGGGGAGGGGGAGGGATGTATTCGGGTGATTTGACCAAGGATGTGACGCACTTGGTTGCGAAGGAAGCGAGGGGGAAGAAGTTTGAGGCTGCGGTGCATTGGGGGTTGAAAGTGGTGGGTGTGGAGTGGGTTGAGAGGAGCGTCGTGAGGGGTATGGCGTTGGAAGAGAGGTTGTTTAGTGTCTTGTTACCCGTGGAAGAGAGGGGGATCGGTGCCGTTAAGGAGGTGAAGGTTGAAGGGAAGGTTGAGTTGGGGAAGAGAGGGAGAGATGGAGAGGCGGTAGTTCAAGGGAAGAGGAAGATGAGGAGGGTGGCGACGGAGACGCTGGAAGAGAGAAAGGATGAAGTATGGGCTGATATTGGTGGCAGACATGCACAGAAAGAGGTCACGAGAGAAGTTGTCGTCAAGCAAGAGGATACCGTGGATGAAACCAATCCAGTTCTGGAGTTGGAGCAACAAGATACGGTCAAACGTATCTTCGAGAGTGATGCACTCCAAGATTTCTCTGGAAAGTTCATCGTCTACGGCTTCGACAAGCGAAAGGTATAGAACTGCAGTCGCCCTGGAGATGATATTTCAGCAGACTAACAAATACAACAGACTGACATAATGCACAACTTCCTCATCAGCAATGGAGCCACGATCATCGAACGAAACGATAGCACTCATCATACCGATGAACAAGCCGTCGTCGTCCTCGTACCACACAGCACACCCGCCGCCGAGGTCCAGAAACTGCAATTCGACCTCCCCATTCGAACTCGAGTCGTGTCAGAATGGTGGGTGGAAAAGTGTCTGCATGAAAAGACACTCATCGATGAATCACAGACTCCTCTATCGCAACCGCTACGCACAGCCGGTATCCCCGGATTCGAACGCCTAGTTATCTGTCCTACATCTTTTAGTGGTATCGATTTGCTTCACTTTTCAAAGGCTGTTAAGTTGATGGGTATGTCGTAAAACATTTCCTTACAGCCAAACATATTGCTCAGATCTGATGCTGAACAACGTTAGGAGCCAAATACGACGAAACCCTGCGTTCGACAACATCCGTCCTCATATGCAACGAAGCCGCGAAACTGAATGTTCAGAAATTAGAGTATGCTGTTGACAATTACATCCCTGTTGTTTCATCACAATGGTTCTACGAGAGCATGAATCAAGGACATATACTACCTTTTGCTGAGTTCTGTATCTCTGGAGGAGGAGGAGGAGGGGGAGCAGCAGCAGCATCTTCGAGTACTCGAAAAACAGATAATACCAAAATATTTTGGCATCCTGTACATAATCCGAGACCGCAACGGCGCGAAGGTAGGAAGCTTGTACGAGATGTCAAGGGTGATGAAACGAGCCGAGTAGCGGGTAAAGATCTGAAAGACGCACATGTCGTACAGCGTGACCGAGATGGCGGCGGGCTTGTACGCGATAAAGCTGAGATAGTACAAGAACCTCTGAAAGATCTACCACCAGAACAGAATTCCCCTAAGAAAGTGGTTCGGGAGCGGCAGCAGCAGCATGGATTGGGGAAACGAATGCCTTTTGTTGATGATGATGACAACGATGATGACGATGACGATGGAGATGAATGTCTAGTCCAAAAGAAAGAGAGCGAGAACCCAACAATCAGACAGCAGGATGAAGACCACGGATTCCAAATTGTTGGCCATCCGGAGATGCTTGATGAACGAAAAGAAGGTGCAGAAGCCGAAGATGATGAAGAAGACACTCTCGCTGTCGTTGAAAACAGCATCCTCCATATTGGCGACAATGACAATTCAGCAGATGAACTAGTACCGATGCCAACTATGCCATCCGATTCTCCGTTCGTCTCAATCAAGGAGACTAACAACAACAACAACATAACCCAATCGAAACGTAAAGAGAAAGAGAAAGAATCAGCTTCACCTCTAACAACCACCACCACAGCGACAACCACATCAACACAAAAACAAGCTCGATTACACAGAGACATCTCCGACATCCTCACGAACCACTTGAAACGCACAACAACAACTACTAGTACAGATTCAGTATCTGACGTCGCCGAATCGCCCACAGAAACAAGTATGCCGACATCTGTTACAGCTCAACAACATCCACGAAAACATCGCCCACTAGGTCGCGCACCCTCAAACCCAACCTCTTTACTCATTCGAAACAGCACCACCGCCTCAAACGACAGCACGTCGTCCTCACACCGGGCAGCACACACATCCACATCCACATTCACATCCGCCACCCACCCCAATCCCATCCCTGGTGGACATGTCGTTGAAATCGACGAAATCGACGCTCTCCTCCACGCACAACATTGTCGTCACATTGACACCAGCGCCGAAGTTTTCCGCCCTAGTCAAGCACTCAGCTACGAAGATCCTGAAGCTGTTAAACTCAAACAGGGCGTGTGGAGGCAGTTGGGAATGACGGGATTGGATGGGGTTGTGGAGGGGGAGGATGAGGGGAGGGTTGTGGGGATTGGTGTTGTTAAGGATCGGGTTAGGGAGAGGGGTGATGCTGCTGCTGGGGGCGGGGGTGGGGGGAGGAGTATGAGAAGTCGGACTGGGAGGAAGGGCAAGGGTGGGTGAATGGAGTGGAGGAGATGGGATGGAGATGGAGATGGAGATGATGACTGTTGACTGTTGGAACTGGAGATGAAGTGGGAAAAATTCAGTGGGTGAGTGGGTTGGATATTTCGTGGTTTGAGATGCATATTCGGAAACTGTATAGTACTCTTCTAGTATATTCCGTCTCCCATCTTCCCCATCGTTGTGTTTGTGATACTTTCGTTGGCAAGGTAGGCAAGATTCCCGCAAGACTTGTTGAAGAGCTTTGAAGAGAAAATGGTGGAGAGGAAGAGAAGGGCAGGAGAAATGTCCGCCAGTTCTGTGTACTTGTTGGCATTTGGGCTGGCAGGTTAGGCAGAAAAGATTTTGGCAGGTAGTAGGATGGGAAGGAAAGAAGATCCGAACTCTAAGGTGAACCATCGACTCCGAATTTAGTAGATTCTCAACCCGAGACTGAGGAAGTGTTAGGATCGAACACATTTGCGCTCGTCTGGTAATCGTCCGTTCGCGAAACCCTGCATCTGGTACTCGCGGCAATATGCACTGGACAGCTGCATATCATGAGGTTTCAACACCAACTTGAGCGCCAATCAGCCCAACTCCTGCAATAATGCTTAAGACTAATGATCGCCTCGATAGTTTTATACGATACAGTCCTCATCGAAGTGACATCTGACTTTTAGCATGCACTCTCACTGTCGGCAGTTGTGCTAGCATGTCAGATATAATACAATCTTGCATGTATTTACCGAACCTTGAATGTTATGTCTTGAACTTTATGCATCTTAAGGTTTGCTAAACAGGGATACTACAGCACGTCGTGTTTCGGGATATCATCAAGCGATTAGAAGTGAGCATTGGCCGCTGTCAAATGGGAGCTGGCTGGCGGATCTTTTTCATCCAAGCTGAGGAGGATTGGTTCGTTGTTGCAGAATCTGGTTCGAATGTGCAGCATGCATCATGATGAGACATGCCCTGACTAAAAGGCGATATTCCATTGTTGTACGGAAGCTCTAGTCTGATGGAAAGCTTTGAGGTTGTTCTTGGCTTTCGTGGACCTCTCGCAAGGACATGTGTTGTCGGTCTCGACAGTGAGGGGTATTCCAATTGTTGAGCGTGTCTGCACACGACTATCTTACCTGCTAGATCTTAAGCTAGGGGAGAGTAAGAGCATGTCCTTTGCCAAAGCCCGAGAGAGAAGCGCGATTGGCCACCTGAAAGCTGCGATTCTGAACCACGCTGTGAGATCAGCACAAAGAGACCCAACGTGAGCCGACTTTGTCGTCAACATGCATATTGCGTGTCTGTGCAACGACGAGGAGACAACCTCCAGCATCGGTCAATCTTTGATGGGCCAGCTGCATATTGTTGAGGCGTCATGTATGCTGCGCTTCTACCCTTCATCATCATGCGGTCCTGAAATGTGGGAGCACATCTGAAAGATAAACAGCACGTCCTCGCCTACCTCTCGGATGGAATTCAATCCATCTCATCAATTCTTCGAACACAGTACATTCGCTGCCATCTAGTTCCATCAACTTCTCTTATTCAGACTTTACCACGACCATGCCACCCTTCACTAGACTTCTTATGAGCGGCATTGCCCTCTCGACCAGCGTTGCTGCAGCTTTCCTCCCTGTTCAAGTTCACTAACAAACATTTGTCGATACTTTCGACAACCAAACTGGACTTCCGGCCCGTAAGCACACTCGCTGATCTCGTCTTGCTCGGAGAAATTATGCTTACACTATTGTTCTTTTCAGTTCCCATTGTCCCTGTAGGGTATCAGAACAACATCAACTACGAGCAATTCCAGCTCGGCGTCGCTACCAATCTCGGCCTTCCCGTATCTGTCGCACCTCTCGGCTGAGCTTCTCCCCCCAACGACGCCCTGGTTTCTATCCGCAACGACGCGCAGACTGGCGATGCCTCTGTAAGTCCTAGCGCCACTGCCTTCAAAGACGGCAACATCAGATACTTCAACCTGCTGTCGTTTTTCTTCGGATGCTCGGCTCAGGTCATCATGAACGCTGGAGATGTCGCGGTCGGTTGCGACATTGCTGTAACTGGATATGATTACAACGGGAAGATGGTTGGCACCGCTGCGTACAATTTTGCTCCAACTAGCTTGACGAATGCGCCGCTGGTCAAGGCTGTCCTGCCTCCTCAGTTTGTTGGGTTGGTCAACTTCACTATGGGCATCTCCTCCGGTTCGGTCACTCCTGCCTTGACTGTCTTGGCTGTTGACAATGTCACCCATATCAACTACTGGTAAAGTAAGATCGTATTTGTGGTGCCACGAAATGAGTAACACCATGACATGGGAGGAGTCGTTGTCAGACGAAACGCGGTGCGGTAATGTGGTCTTTCTTAGGCGTAGATAGATAATACTTAATATGATCGGATCTTGCGTCACTCACCATAGTGATGAGCTTGCCTTGATCTTTTGTGCTTGTAGTCCGTGCAACTGTACCCTTATTGTGCTAAAACATATCAGTCTTTACGTCCGAACATAATACAAGGTCTTACATACGTGCTTCGGGAGCGAGTAATGGGTGCCATTGCTAGACACTATTGTAATGAATGGACGGCAATGGCAACGACTTGTCAGCACCGTGGGGTTATTGGGACATTAGCTTTGTAGAGTGTAGATTCCCGAGATGACTGTTGTCCAGGATGTCTTGATTGCCATTGAACGAGGAACAACAGACTATATAGCCCATATCTTCTTCGTTGACAAGCATAGCTCCTCCTGCCAAAACGACCTTGTGGTGGCTTGCTTTTTCCATGTCTCACATACTATCATGATGCGGTACCGAGGTTGGCAATGAGCAAACCAGTATAGGCAGCTTCTCAGCTCATCTGTCAATTGAAAGGAGCACTGTGAGCGTTGGTGCGTTGGCTGCAGTTTCTGGCATTGGCTGCAGCTTCTGAAACATCGCCATGCGGAGTACATTAACGAAGACCCTGAGTTGTGAAATACTGTCCTTCACTCAAGGGCACGTTAGAAGTTTTGATGGACTATAACAGCTCTGACTTAGAATTTAAGCAGACTTCTGTGAGTCTATAACAGATCAAGGCAACCTGGAACAGACTACTGCTAACTAGGAGAAGATCAGCATGGTGTGGATTGAACAAGACAATGCAATCACTTGCCTCCGCAAGTCTTTGCTAATGCATGACATCCCGTGTATGAATAAGTCGAAAGACGTTTTGGCGAATTGCAGCATATTTCTAACCAAGTCTAGCATAGTTGCGGTATGAAAAGAGCCATTGATCATGATATCTCATTCGTTCTGTCTCTCAGGCATGTGTTGAGTGGTTTTGTTCTTAAAGGGAAATAGAGAACGTCGAAAAGAATAATGAGAGCAGACTCGCAAGATGTGACACATACCCTACAGCTAGTAGAATCTCTGGAGTTGACATAGACCCAGATATGCAAACAAGATGGCCAGTAGGAGTAGCTGAAAGTCGCTCGAAAAGTCTTGGCTGTGCAGTTAGACGTTCCCACATGACTAAATCGCCAGTGTTCGTTAGTTACACAACATGGAGTCGATGCTGTAGTGACCGAGAAGTAAGACTAGATGAGAGGAGGGGCTACTGTAATTGACAATCGCTTGAAGTATTGGAGATCAACACTTAATCTAGCGTGGTCGGAAATCTGAACTGAACTATTGTCAATAATCTTTGTCCTGTATAATCTACTAGGAATCAGATGAATGACTTGTATGTCGTTAGCCGATTCTCACTGTCTTAGCTTCCTGCCGTCAGTTTGCTTACCAGATCTGTGCCGTCATCGCTGCAACGGCTGTAAGATACTTGGAAAGCAACATGATCCCAATGTCGTCAAACCGCTCGTGAGCCTCCATGCTATATGAGGCTTCTTTTTCTCAACCGAGATATCCTTAGTCAGCTCAGACATCGCTCACCTCACCACCCTCCTCAAATCATTAATAACCATATACCTACTCAATCCAATCCATCCCCACCTAAACCACCTCATCTGACTAACATGCGCCCTCGTCATCGCCTGTATCCCTTGCCACCACTGCGCCGGCCCAGCCACAAACAACATAACCCTTGGTCTTCTTCTCTCCATCTCCTTCTTCCTCGCCTTTCCCACCGTCTTACTCTTACTCGCACCTTTGTCTCGCGGACGCGTAAGCAGTGCAAACATGCACGCTAATATCGTCCAGAGACAGTCAACCACACTCCCATACTTGCGCCCAATCGACACGCTCGTCAATGTATACACGTCCACCGGACACGCCCAGCCTTCTCGTCCAGCCATCAAAAGGTCGATGAAAGCAAGCGCTGCACCATGACAGGCGGTATGATTCGGATGCGAACTGACGCCGTGCTTGTCGAATGTGATGATGACATCAATCAGGGCCTCCGGGGCTTTGTTATCGCTCGCCTCTTGGACCTTCTTCTTTGCTTTGCCACTCCCACCACCACTAGCCATGCCAGGCGCAAAATACCGCATTAGCAGTTCAGCAATATCCTTCGTATTCCAAACCACCTTCATATCATCCGGCAAATTCTTCTGATCGTCCACAACAAGCACGTCGTCCTCTCTTTCCACCCCTAGAAACTTTGCACTCTGTATCAATTCCTTCCTTCTGATATCGCCAATTCCGTCCGCGTTGCCGACGCTCAGACATAAGATCTTGAGATGGTTGCCGAGAGCGGGGTCGGTTAGCCGCGTGACGGTGGGAGAGAGAAACATGGCTTCGTCGTCTGGATGGGCGATTAAAAGCAGGATTCGACTGGATGAGAGGGTGGGGAAGGTGAGGGAGGTGAGGGCGGTGTAGATGTAGAGGAGAGGGATCAGCGCGAGGATGGAGAAGGCCGTTATTGTTGTTGGAGAGAGGTTGAGGTTGTGGATGGAGGAGTAGCTGAGGAAGGACAAGAAGTTGTCCATGTTTGGGAGGGGGATGAGTTGGAAGACCGTGCAAGACTTTTGAGGGACGTGAAATGTTTCCTGTTGCTCTGTTTACTTTCTTTGGTGATGACCGAGGTCAATGCGGAGTCGGACCGAGGGTTTCATGCGCGTTTCAGCTACAGCAGAGTGAATAATGCGAAGAGGCCTGTAAAAATCCAGTCACATCTCAATCATCCAAGACCTGAGATATAAGCCAAATTGCGCATGAAGCCAGGTGAAAACCACCTCTGGCACTCTCCACAACTTTTCCAGCCTTGAGCTACGATTGCTATCATTTGGAAATGGAGTTGCCAAGCCTTTAGGATGTGAACAAACATTGACGGCAAAGAACAAACACCGTTCTGACACCATTCTGATCATCGAGCGACCACGCCCGAGCACCATATCGACTCCACAACGAAGTACCAGCTTCGACCACCTATACCAAAATCACACACTAAGCAGAATGAGCCAAAGAGCACGTCACCATGGCAAAGAAGGCGCACATACGACCGAAACCCCATCAATACCAGCTTCCACCTCAAAGCCATCCAGTGGAACTCTCATCCAACAAGTCCGGAATCGCAAACCTGCTTCGTCTTTATCTATATCGCCTCAGCACCAATCATCAGCCTCCACAATAACAACAGAACCAACACCATCACACACAACAGCTCTCATGACCACTCTCCTCTACACTCCAACCTTGACCATCATCCACTTCACCTTCCACATACTCGTCCTCCACCAATACTCTCAGCTTGGGTCCTCCTTCACATCGTTATCCAGCCTTTTGCCATTTCTCTCACAAGTTCTGCGACAGTACCTACTGGTGTATGCCATCCTAATCTACATCGCACACACGCCCTTTTTCCCAATTCTCCATCGATCAACGGTGCGAGACATCGTTTTCACGACGGGAAGTGTCGTGGCGGGTTGTACGCTTATACGAATGACACACCGAGCTCCGTATCTCGAAATGGTAGAGAAGGCGCCGGTGGTTGCGACGCTGTGGATGTGGTGTGTTATTGAGATGAGTCCTGGTGGGTATATTGTTATGACTTGTGCCGTTGGAAGTTTTGCCAGGTGGTATGGTTATGGTATCCGATGAGAGGAGGAAATGTCTTTGGGCACAGGTCTAGCTCTAGCCGGAGCATGAAGCGCCTGAACCTGCTTCTCAAGCATGCCGGACATCCTAAACCTGTACCGAGTGCTGTCAGAGCCCGGGCCATCGGGTTTCCTTTGTTTGAGGCTGTGTGCCTTTATCCACGCTATCAATGTGTTAGGAAGCTCGACTGTAGTGCTGAAAGTTGCTACATCCGCGCGTACATCTTCATCTACCGCTCCAACTTGAGCTGGTAGCGTATCAAGACCGTGATACGCATCATGATCGTACCTTTCCAGCATTTCCTCTCCATTCCGGCAACTCAATGCAGTCATCACACGGTCCACAAAATCTTCTCTTCAACACCCTCACACGACCTACAAAATACCATACCTACAACACAAATCAGCACCACAACTTCAAAATCCCCACCAACAAGAACATAACAACCCAATACATACCTCTTCAACGCCTCCTCCAAATTCGTAACAACATTACAAGTAAACGGCACCTCATCCCTCAACGGCACCATGTCCGCAAACTTCCCTCCATTGCGATATGCCAACAACGCTGGCACACCCGCGTGTTCAAACTCGGCTTCTTCGTAATCAAGCGAGATGAAGCGTGTGTTGGTGTATTTTGATGCTAGAGTTTGGAGGTAGGAGAGATAGGCTGTCGATGTGGATGACTAGATTGTATAGCATTAGTTCTTGTTTGTGTATTGTGGATTTACGTGGGGCACGGAGCGTAGAGTAGTTGGGAGAGAATGGCAAGGAGATGGTGGGGGTGCAAAGGTGATACACAATATTTATACATACCTCTGAATCGGAAATATACACAACCACAACATCACCTCTAGCTGCACCATCAACAGCCTCCAGATATCCCAACGCATCTACTTCTTCTACAATCCCTTTCCCTCTTGAACCACTATTACCTTTGTTATTCTTTCGAGCCACTGCAGCAGCAACCTCACCCATCCTCTTCCTCCGCCATTCTTTCATAAATGAATCATCTCCATCTCCATCATCATCTTCATCATCTTCATCATCTTCATCTTCATCGTCATCATCACTCTCATCGTCATCTTCAAACCACTTCCTGCCCACCTCCTCCTCCTCTTCTAACCCCCTCTCAGCCGTCCTAACATGTCCACGCCTCCTCGCACCCTCCTTCTCCTCCCTCTTCTCCCTCTCAGCAGCTCTAGCATCAGCAATAACCCCCTTCGGTCCCGTATTTCCCTGCACTCTTCCCTGCTCTCCTTTCGGTATCTGATATCCCTTGTCCTTTACAGCAAACACACTTGATCCGCCATATCTTGCGTCCCAATCATCATCGTCGTCGTCATCAGCATCATCGTCTTCATTCATATTATTATGTCGCGAATTGCCAAACCGCAAAGATGGTTTCGAATGTCTATAACTAGGTTTATGCGTTTCGCTATCGGAGTTAACGTCGGAATCAGCTTCGTCAAAGGGATGGTGCGAGATGTGTGTTATTTGTGTGCGTTGGAGAGCGGCGAACTCGTCTGCTGCTGCTGAGTCTGCTGCTGACATTGTGGATAGTTGACGGAGCAAGAGCTGAACGGGGAGGAGGAAGCACTGGCGGGCGCGGACGTAGGTGGAGATCGGAATAGACGAGGAGGCAGGCGTTTCAGAGGATTGCGCTTGTTGTGTGCAAAAGGATGGTCTGTGGGTGAAGCCTGAATGTGAAAGGGCAGAAAGTAAGGTTTGAATCAAGCATTGGATGTGTTGTTGTGATCTGCAAACCCGTTGCTCGGCTCTTGTCATATACGATAACATGACCGTGGACAATCGCCGTCACTGTTCGAGAGTCAAGTGGGCATCGTTGAGAATAGCTCCCTCCACTCAAAAAAGTGATGTTTACACAAGTAAAATTTCAACACTAAGCACGAAAATTGGTATATCGGACAGAAGAGAATCTTGCACAGACCCTTACTCTGCACTCCAGGTATTATATGCCTTCTCAAGCATTCCAGATGCCCTTGACTCCATTTTCCTGCCACCCTCCAAGTCCACCAGCATCCTCGCTCTTATGAACGCCATATTCCATCCAGGCTTTTTTGACCGTCCCCAGATATTACTAGGTCTTCAACGCCCAATCGACCGATATCAGTAGATTGCACTCCAGTCGTCAACGGCGGTCGAAAGAATCCTGTTTTCGAGAGCGAGAAATCACAAGGTCGGATAAAACAGTTGATACCAGAGATAATGTACTTTGTCGTTCTTCATATGGTATGTGTCTGCCGTAGAACATATGCAGGGTATCTCCCAACTATGCCCAAATACGTAGCTATTGCAAAAGTCAGCAAAAGTCTCTTGGATCAACACTCGCAGAAAGCTTACTGTTGAATCCCATGATCCAGTACACAAACTCATAGCATCGTTGCTGACACCGAGACAACTGACACGGTTCTCATGACCCACTAAGCTACCAAGCTTATCACCTCTTAGCACATCCCAGACCTTACATTCATAATCATCATAACCTGCATAGAGCAATCTTCCGGATACTGAAAAGGCAACTGATGTGATACCGCACGCTGGTTCACCAATCTGTAAAATGCAGCATTAGTTGATGGTCTTGTGGCAGCTTTTAAAAAAGGAAAAGCTTACTGTATAAGCCTGCAATTCCCTGTCGGCACGCAGGTCGAATAAACGACAAGACGAGTCGTCAGATCCGGTGCCCACTGCTTGTCCGTTGGGAAAGAATTGTACAGCGTTGATGTCGGCATCATGCGCTGCAAATGTTTGTGTACACTTTTGTTGTCTGATGTCCCAAATCTTGGCGAAAGCGTCGCAAGCTCCAGATACGAACATGTTGTTGTCTAGCGGGTTGATGCTGATGCTCATGACATCGCCCAGATGATCCGCAAAGTCGTGAACCTTTTGTCCACTCTCGACATCCCACAAGACGCAAGTCATGTCACCAGAGGATGTAAGGATACGACGATCGTTGATGAAGCGACAGCAGGAAAGATAGCCAGAATGACCAGAGAGTTCTCGTGCTACTCGTGTAGGCCCCTCACGTGCATTCAGGTTGTAGATGGAGCAGATGTTGTCGAGACCTCCGCAGGCGACGTAGTTGCCGCTAGGAGAGTAAGCGCAAGTCATCACCCAAGATGATCGCAATGGAATGGCGTGGACTTTGTTGGTAGAGTAGGCGTCCCAAATGATGAGTTTGCCGTCTTGTGATGCTGATACAAGGTGTCTGCGATCGGTCGACCAGTGCATGGCGTAAATCTTCGCAAGATGTCCTTTGAGCGTTCTTCGTGTTTTGAGATTTGGTCGAGGCAAAGCTTCTGTTCGTGAACGTGCATACTCGCGGACTGAATTTAGAAAACACCATATTAGCAATCTACCTTGATGGCTTCGTTGGGAAACAGTAGAGCTATAGTGAAGCTACAATGGCCAAATGCGCCGACTTACGGGTTGTGTCTGCTAGCTCATCCTTCTTCCTCTTGATCTTGTCTTTCAGAGCTTCTGCATCACGCCTCGCGATCTGTATTCTTTGCTGGATCTGGTCGGCGCCATCCACGCCCTGGTCCCCGCCGAGACGAGACATTACGTTTGATTATGGAGGTAAGCTGTGTCGCAAATGATATGCGGGCGGCTGATCAGGAGATGTGCGGTATTGAGTCTGCTGTTTGCGACCACTACCGGTTTGATGCTGACAGCAGCGACTAGCAAGAGATGGCCTACTCCGAAGATGATGACCAAGAAGCGAACGACGATTACAGGACAAGGTGGGAGAAACGATTGCGTAAGGTGAGCTGTAGTGTCTTTGCGGAGCTGCCGTCGCAATGGTTCAGAGGCGATCAGCTGTAGTAGTCGAGCGACAGAAAGATGGTTGGCGAGAGAGATGGATGCAGAAACGAGGGCGACGGTGAGTAGCAAGAGTGGTTTGCGAGATTGATGGTTGGTAGTAAGACAGTTGCATACGAGCGAGGTGGAAAGGCTGGGTCGGCTTCGGGCTAGACTCCTTTTTGGCTCCGAAGACAGACCTTCTTGGAACAGGTCTGGAACAGGTCTGGAACAGGCAAGCACACCCTTCTTCGCTTTGTGTCTGTCGAACAACACCTTCTCGCACCAACAATCGCCCGCGCTTCTGCTCTTCTGATTAAGATCGTGTCAACAACAGACCGCTGGCGACTTTCTATACCAGACGCACGAAGGCAGCGCTGTTCATGCACTTTGGTGTAAGCCGTTGCCAGAGCCCCTCCCACTGAAACTCAGTCTACCGCTGATAGAGTTTAGTGGCTGGTGAAAGCTCGCTTCATCCTGCTGTTTGCGAGCCCAAATCCTACGAATGAATCTGCAAGCTTGAAAGGGCAAGATATGATCACGACGCTGATCACAAGCATTCAACGTCAAGTTACCTAGGTTTCTTACACTGTTTGACCACATCAAGTGTTCTTTTATTACGTTCTGTAGCAAGTATGAAGGAAACTGTGCTGAAGAGGATGTGGCTAGCTGATGATGGTCGACGGAGACGAAAGATTCTTTCTTTGTCTCTTGTGGACTCTTCTTTATCTACCAACGAACTATCCACGCCATCTGTCAAAGCAAGATCGTCGCTAGGACCAATGTCGTCTTAATGAGTAGCTCTGCCTGACTTCGAATCTGCTGCAGTCGAACCGCGACACACTGTGGACGCTTGAAAACATGATTGGCAGATACGATCATTAAGTCCATGGAGGTGGTTTAGTGACACATGCAGCGCTACTTTCTGTTTGAAGCTATACAGATCATTACCAACCTGAATTCCTGATTATCGCAATATGGCCTCGTAACCTGAGGATGGCCCACGTGGGATAAGACGCGATAGCTCTCATGTCACACAACATTACAACATCATCTAGATTTCCTGTGCGACCAGACTCTAGAGAGGACCTTGTGCATACACGAGTGGTATTGTTACTCTCGTAGCACAGAAGTGAAACGGAGGCTTTGCAATGAGTTTACACTGTATGGCACTGGCCGGCGCTTCATGCCGCGCACGATGTTTGCTTAAAGGTTATGCTCGCTGCCTCCGTAATCGAAGCATATATACCACATACACGCAACTGCGAAAAGAAATCAGAAAAACGTCACACCTTTTGTTTCCTTTCTAGCCATCTCGTCCATTTTTCACAATCGTTTTACAGCAATCAAGCCAAGGACATCATCCATGTTCTTACGAGACACCGACGATGATGCGAAAGCCTTCATCGAAAAGACCCATCGCAAGCTCCTAGGGTCAACCCAACAGGGCGCCTTTGTCCAATCTCTGCACCGCAGCACACTTCCTTCGCAACAAAAGCGAGTAGATATCGAAGAAGACCCCAGCTCACAGCCCCTCCGCATACTATGCTTCAGCATGTCACGCACAGGCACACTATCGCTCATGGGAGCCCTCCAGCAACTTGGTTACACACCATATCACATGACCATTACGATGGACCAGCCGAGACGAGATCTGCCATTGTGGTTGTTTGCACTTGAGGCAAAGTTCCATGGGAAGGGCAAGCGGTGGGTGAAGGAGAACTTTGAGCAGATGCTTATTGGATACGATGTAAGTTGGAAGAGATGTCCTTGGCACATAATATGGAAGTCGAATGCATTGCGGTCGTGCTGATGTGCGATTTTCCCTGTCACGTTAGGCACTTCTGGACATTCCTGGTGCTTACTTTGAGGAACTTTTGGATATGTTTCATGATGCAAAGGTTATTATCACGCAAGGTCCTGTTGGTGGTTCGTTTCTTCCTTTATATTCGTGGTTTTTTCGTCCTTTTGTCTCTGTCCGACTTGCGTATCCTCGTTTTTGGCTTGCGCAGTAGGAATGTCATATCGCAATCCCAACTACACTTTAAACTAACCTAGTTTACCTCAGAATGGCTGAAATCAATCTCCGACAGAGTCGGCCACGTCCTCTCCTGGCCTACCTGGCCTCTCATCTCCTGGGCCGATCCCAATCTCACATACCCGTGGTACACTTTCATGCGCTATTCCGATACTCATCTCAGCTTCTGGACATCCGCATGCAATCCCGCAACGCAAGAGAAAACACGTGCAGCATATCTAGCACATTACGCACGACTGGCTGTACTGCTTCGAAATCAAGATCCTGGACGTGTATTGTATTTGAAGGCGGGCGATGGATGGGGAGAGCTGTGTGGTTTCTTAGGTCACAAGATTCCGAGGGTGTGGGATTGGGACGTTGGAGATGGAGGCAAAGATGGGATGGTCATTCAGTATCCGAAGCTGAATGATACGGCGATGTATGTGGCATTCCATGAGGCTATGTGGAGGAGAGCTGTAGCAATGACTGTGAGGAAGGTTGGCATGGTATTGGTGATCATTGTTTTTGGGGTGATCTTCGCGGGATGGATTGGTTGAGGTAGAAATGTGTTTGTAATAGTGGTTATTAATAGGTCAGTCTTCTGGCGAACGACTGTTTCTGTAAGTCCATAACCGGCTTACCTGTCCAACTCTCTTTTTGTCTGGCTGAGCTGATGACATTGACAGATCCTGCTCCGTTATGGTACTCGATATGACAATAGGGCTATCCATAAAGTCATTATGCTCAAGGACACCCCAACCGCGTTTGAGGTCTAGAGGAAACATGGTCCCAAGGTAGTGCTGGTTCAACAGGTGACCTGTACCATTACGCTCGAACACTCGCCCCTCATATCTATTCTTCATTCTCTCACAGACAGAAATGGAAGCATAATGGAGAACTCCCCATCGTGCAACGAAGTCTTCGGAATTACCATAGTGTTCAATGTGTTTAATAACATCAGTATCCACCAGATTATTTCCTTCCTTCGAAGATACCATGGCGACACGCTGAGGGTTGTTGAAATGATTGGCGGCATTGCCGAAAGTGTAGACTTCTATCTTTTCGAGCGCAATTCCTGGTACGCTCGCGTACAGCCAGTCAAGTATCAAGCTACCTTCAATACCACCTTGACTGTGTAGGATGATGATGACTTTATCATGACCTTCATACAACGCCTTCTCCACCGTTGCGAAGCCTTGTCTGACATCAGTCGTAGGATATGACAGGTCGCGCTCAACGAGACATTGAATCAGATCGAAAAGGATGCCAGATGTTGGATTATGCACTCCCGTGACCGGACGCCCAAAGGATAGAGCAATACGATTGATATTGCTCTGCAGCCAAGTCTGGCCTACAGCTATACCGTTGATGAAGATCCATTTCTCTTTTGGATGAGCTTGAGGAAACTGGCGTAAGTCGACATCAGATTCTAAGGTGGCATGTTGACCGTTGAGTAATAGGTTACAGAGAAGCTGATTAATGATAATGAAACCTAACACGTATATGACCACCGCTCCGAAAGGTAGAACAGGCAAGATGAGGAGAGGGATGATCGACAGGAGGAAGAAGGATTGAGCCAGGCATAATCCGATGTGAATGGTTATGGCCTCGAAGTTTGGCAATGTGCCAACGAGCTCGTCAGAGGAGGTCGATTGGGAGGAGTGGATAGGCCAGATGATGTATGGCAGAGCCCATGCGTTGGCTGCGAAAAGCTTCAAATCATACCAGAATAGCTTCCATGGTACAGCGGTATAAGGTAGAGCAGCGGAGTCTGCCCAGTCATCGATATTTAGGGGTAAACGCATGCGCACCATTCGAGGGTTCGTCTTGCCAGACATAGTGAAGGTTTAAGATAGATAGGTTTTTGATGGTTAAAGATTTAGTGGCCTTGATTAGGTCGACTTCATAGGTATGCGACACCATCTTGTTCAATACATGGTATCAGTGTCTACTACGCAGGGCAAAGAATAGTTGTTGATAGTTGTTTGACATTCTGCTTGTTTGTGTACTGGCAAGAGAAAGAGACGTCGTCCAAAAAGGCTTGGCGTCCCTCACACTGCCCTCAACGACACAGCTTTAAGGTTCTGACTTCACATCTTCGCAGAACTACTTCACATGCAGCTATGTGCTGTCTGAATGTTGCCACCCAAAGAATTATCAGATACCAGTATGACCTTCCTCTTTCTACCGAGTGACGTTTCTCCGCGGGACCTAGCCTCAAGCGCCATATCCTTATCAGCACTATCTTTCCAAGCTTTCCACCATATCAAATCAAGAGATAGTGAGGTATCACAATGACTGTATGTGCCTTTACAATATCTGTGCACATTCCTAGCTTCGTCTTCTGGAAACCACCCTAGACATGCCTCTGACACTAATCTCCGCCACTCCTTCACCCTACGCTCGCAAAGTGCGCATCTCGCTAGCACTTAAAGGCATCCCATTCACACTTCAGAACGAGATCCCTTGGGAAAGTTCCACAAAGACACCCAACTATAATCCTCTCGAACAACTACCTGTTCTAATCCTGGAAGACGGCTCAGCAGTTTACGACTCCCACTTCATTCTCGATTACATTGAGCTCAAGTACCCATCCAAACTTCCACTCATAAGCGCCGACGTCGACGAGAAACTCCTCGCAAAGCAGATCGAGTTAGTCTGTGACGGCGTGTATGATGCTATAGGTCGCTACTTCTTCGAAAAGGCGAGAGGAGAAAAGGCAAGTCCTGAGTGGGAGTCGCGGCAACTTAGGAAGATTGTGGGAGGCACGAAGGCTGTTGCAGAATGGGTTAAGGCTGCAAAGGAGAGGGGTGATGAGTACTTGGTCGGCAATCAGCTTAGTATTGCTGATTTGGCTGTTGTGACGTTATGTGGCATGCTGACGATGACGGAGAGCATTGTTGGAGATTTGACGCAATGGAAAGGGAAGTATCCGGAGATGGTGGAGTATGAGAAGAAGGTGGGTGCTAGGAAGGAGTTTAGTGAGACGAGTCCGGTTATGTTTGATTTGCAGGAACGTGTCGTTTAATGTACGGAATGCTTATTACATGTTCCATCGTTACTGAACAATATGGACCTATCCATACCCTAGTTTGAGCACTGAAGGATATATTGATATTGATGAGGAAATTATTGTGACAACGGAACGGATGATATAGTTGCTAAAGTCACGTGAAGTGGTACATCGCACTACCCTCTCAGGCAGAAAAAAAATGAAACAAACATGAAACACATCGCAAACGTGAGCATCTTCAACCCTCATTACACTTCTGAATACTTGATTAGTCGCATACCAGTCATCGCGACTGACTTCAAACATGACGTCCAAAAGCAATCTTCCATACAGCGTTCGTGCCAAGAACCATGACAATCTTCTTGTCACGGAACTATTTCGCGTTGCCGAGGAAAAGAAGACGAATTTGGTTCTCAGTGCAGACTTAACAACGAGTGAAGAGCTTTGTCGTGTTGCTGATGGTACGAGTTTTCAACTTTGCGATATATTTTTTGACTGTAGTGCACGTGACTTTATCCTATATATGCAAAGTGTTCAAAGAATGCTACAACATGACCATGGCAATCTTTCCACGGCGTAGCATCAGAACCTAACAGCACTCGACTACAGAACTCGGCCCTCACATTGCCGTCCTCAAAACCCACATCGACATCCTCTCCGATTTCAGCCCGGAAATACTCACCAAACTCACCTCACTCTCACGAAAACACAACTTTCTCATCTTCGAAGACCGAAAATTCGTCGATATTGGTGCCACAGTCCAGAAGCAATATCACGGTGGCGCGTTACGGATCTCCGAATGGTCGCACATCATCAACGCTACTGTGCTTCCAGGACCTGGCATCGTGGAAGCACTGGCCCAGACAGCACAGAGCGAAGGAGTGGACGCTATAGTAGCAGAAGGCAACAAAGAGGCGAGTACAAGCAGCAAGGTGGGAGTGGGAAGAGGCATGTTGATTCTTGCGGAGATGACGTCGAAAGGTTCACTGGCTGTTGGTGAGTATACACGCGCCAGCGTAGAGATTGCGCGACAGTTCCCAGAGTTTGTGATTGGATTTGTGGCTACAAAGTCTTTGGCGGATGTTGAGCCGGAGAAGAAGTCGAGTGACAAAGAGGACTTTGTCGTGTTTACGACAGGAGTGAATATGAGTACGAAGGGAGACGCGTTGGGTCAGCAATATAATACACCAAGAAAGGCGGTCATGGGTGGTGCTGATTTCATTATATCTGGAAGAGGAATATACAAGGCCGAGAATGCAGTTGAGGCGGCTCTAAATTACAAGAAAGAGGGATGGGAAGCATATCTGGAGAGAACAGGACAGAAAGAGTAGGCAGTAACAAGGACGAGTACTAAAGCACGGCTTCATGACTTCTAAAATCGCACAATACTAGAGCGTTTGTTACGACAACGGCAGGAGCATAGACATGCAAAATGGAAATAGTAGCAGCCACACTCTGAAACAAGTAAGCTACACCACCACGTCACTATCTGCTAGTTGTGCTTGCTGTCATTAGGCTTCCAACCCTGTCAAAATTCCTGCGCGTTCTTCTACTCTTTCATCGTTTTATTCAGGTCTCAGAGATGGCCTACAACCCTTGTATTCATCAGAATGATTTCGAAATGGTCTCTAAAGATTAATCACGTGGTGGCGTGACGATGCCTCAATCTTTCAGAGTCCAAAGCCGGAGCTGTAACGACAACTAATCACGAAAGCAACAAAGATTAAAGACTCAACCTTCATCGCCCGGCCTACTAGATTTCATACCCCTGACGACGCTAGTGAGCTAGGCCACGTTGAGCTCAACCCGTGTCCCGCCAAATCTCCCGCTATCTGCGTCGATCTGTAAGCATAAAGGCCTGATTGAACTTCTGAAACCACAATAATGTCAATGGCGTCTACACTAAACTAGCATGCTATCCTACGAGCAAACCAATTGCTCGCTTTTGCTGGATAAACGTTGCTAGACCTTGAACGTGCCCCTTCACGAGACGGCTGATAATGCCTCGGAAATCTTCAGCAAAAAGATGGTGCCCAAACCTTTTCAATAATGACTAGAGGTATAAAATTGATGGGATTGCCCTGTTTTGAGATTTTGATAGAAGGGTCGTCAAACTCGGACTTCATCGTGCTTTGAAAGCTATCTACACTTGTCAGATAGCAACCATGAGACTCACACCATTCGTGCTCGCAACTGTTACGCTCTCTGGCAGTATCTCTGCAGCATGGAGTCCTGCATGGAATTCTCATGGAGGTGCATCTCACCCTTCTTTCCCTTTCGAATCTAGCCCGTCAAACGCAACAAACATCGTAAGTATTTATTTACGTATCTCGATCGAGAACCAAAAGGACTAACCCTTTGGACAAGTGCAATGTCCTGAATAAAGCCTTACCCGGCATGGTCAGTTACCAAAACTCGACTGTATACCTGCAAGAACAGGTTGGACTGCCTGACGATGGTTATTGGTCTATACAAGAAGTGAGTTTTACCATACATTCCCCTATCCATAAAGAAGATGAAACAACAATGGAAGGAACCAGAGCGAGAAACAAACGAAGAACTGGATGTGATACTAGAGACTTGATCTGACCTTGCTACAGTCATCTCTTACACCCGCATGTCGTGTGACGCCTACCACTGCACCTGACGTAGCATTAGCCGTGAAGATTCTGGTTGGAGCAAATGTGCAATTTGCCGTTCGTGGAGGCGGCCATACTGCTTGGGCTGGTGGTGAGTACTGTATTCATTCCCGATCGTCTTCAAACACGCTTGGAGATGTTGATGATTCCTGTTTGCTAACCTTGTTCAACATAAATAGCGGCAAACATTGGAAGCAGTGGCGTGACCATTGATCTTTCTGCAATGAAAGACGTGATTGTGTCTTCAGACAATAAGACTGTTGCTGTTGGTGGTGGGGCAAGATGGATCGATGTGTATAATGTTTTGGTTGAGCAGGATCTGATGGTTTGTGGTGGGCGTGTGGCGCCTGTTGGTGTTGGTGGCTTGACTACAGGAGGTAAGTAATGAGACACATCCAAGAGCGAAACAATTGGGACGATAGTTGCTAACGATCGATCCGCATCAAGGTGGCAAATGCTTCTTCTCCAGCACTTCAGGCTTTGCTGCGGACGGAGTCACTAACTTCGAGGTAAGCTTCCTTATCATGACATTGAACATGCTTTAGCGCTCTTTTTTCTTGGACATACCTAACACATCTATCTCGCCTTCAGCTCATAACAAGTACCGGTCTGATCCTCCAAGTTTCCGCCAAAACCTACCCACTCCTCTTCAAAGCCCTCAAAGGTGGCAACAACAACTTCGGCATCATCACGACCTTCACATTCGCCACCTTCACTCAAGGCAACATGTGGGGTGGCGAAGCCATCTACCTTCCCACTACCTCTGCTGCACAATACAGTGCCCTCTACAACCTCATCGAGACAACCGGCGACGTTTACAACCCACCCTACGACGCCCAAATCATTAATGCGTACGTTGTGGGTGTTGCCGGCAGTTTCTACGCAAACTACTACACCAACACCGCCCCGGTAGCTTGGCCAACCCAACTACAGGCGTTCCAAGCAATTCAACACGCACTAATCGACACGACGCGTATAGCAAACATGACGAGTTTCGCAGAAGAACTAAGCACGGGGACGCCGAATGGGCAATTCTACATTTTCGGCACGCTCACCTTCCAAAACAATCTCGCGTTCATGTCCGTGCTCAAGAACCTGACCGATACAATCTTCACCGGGTCCGTGGCAATGGATCCAGCATTCATGGTCAGCATGGTACTGCAGCCCCTCACCAAAGCGATGATGGCGCCCGGCTGCGGCGAGAACTCGCTCGGCCTGTGCCCGTCCGCTGGCAACCTTGTATTTGTGGATCTGACTGTTTCATGGACATTGGCGAATAATAGCGACGTCATCACCACTGCAGCGAATGCGTTTGTGGCGAGTGCGACGAGTTTGGCGGAGAAGGCTGGCGTGCTGAATGAGTATATTTATCTGAATTATGCGCTGCCGAGCCAGGATCCGATTGCGAGTTATGGGGAGAGCAATGTGGCGAATATGCGTGAGCAGTCAAGAGTTTGGGATCCTAGTGGTGCGTTTCAGAGATTGGTGCCTGGTGGGTATAAGTTGTGGAGGTAGAGTGAATGGTCGTGATGACTTAGGTCGTAGCCTGAGAATCAGGACATAGGCAGGGACAGATGTTGAACCAGAGCAGTTTGTCCTCGATGTGGTACATATGATCTTCTATTGGAATACCAGATCCTGCTTATAACAGCGGAGAGCAGTCTAGGTTTTTAAAGATTCAGAGATAATCAACCAACTTCTTCTCTTGATTGATCACTGTGTAGCAACAAGAGAACAGCAGTAGCGCGGTAGATACTCTATCAAACCATCCTCTCTGTTTGCAGCCAGTCTTCACAGCTTGAACATATCTACCCTCAAGCGATGACAGGCAGATACTGGACTCGCGCGCACAAGACGATGAGAAGACAGGAATCCAAAAAGACAGCTGCTATGACAGTGACACGGCCGATGAGGAAGCCACGGTCAAAAGGTCACTGGAAAGAAGGGAATCGACAGCGACGACACCTAGTACCCTCACCCTGTCAGAACCATTGAGTCTGTCGGTTTTGAGATGAGAAAGACTCTCTGTCATCCTCACATCTCCTTGTACCTTGCACAACTTTTTATGCACACAACCGTACCGATACCGTGGCTACTAGTGCACGATAAGCGTTCACGATCGTCATAGGTGTAGGATCTAGAAGCCCGAGGCTGTGACGATTTGACGATTCGAAGGTGCAATTATTATTCCTGACTCTATCCTGTCATCAGCTATATATGCCACTGCGCCCTGGTGACCTCGTCACTCGTTGTGCAACCACGTCCTCGCTCGCGAAACCCAGCTTCTCGTCGATCTCCTCTCGTATTCACGTCAGCACATCCTATAAGAATACTAGCTTGTTTGCGCCAGCGCATCAGCAATACCGTAACTTCCATTTCACTACTTCAAGAGCTGCAAACATGGCGACCACGAGCAAGTTCTACGAGTTTAAGCCTTTAGATAGTATGTCTCTTGTCACCACATTGAGCGCCGCGCTCCTTCTCTTCAAGCCTACATACTAACCACATCCCTCCCTCTCACACAGAAAAAGGCCAACCCTACCCTCTCGAAAAGCAAAAAGGCCGCGTAACTCTCATCTTCAACTCCGCCTCCAAATGCGGCTTCACGCCCCAACTCGAAGGCCTCGAGAAACTCTACAAAGAAATCAAGAGCGATGCCAAGAACGGCGAGGACTTTGAGCTGATAGGCTTCCCTTGTAACCAGTTTGGTGGGCAGGATCCAGGCTCGAATGAGGAGATTCAAGAGTTTTGTATGGTGAATTATGGTGTTACGTTTCCGATGCTGGGCAAGACGGAGGTGAATGGGAGTAATGTTGATCCATTGTGGGACTGGATGAAGAATGAGAAGCCTGGGATTTTGGGATTGACGAGGATTAAGTGGTGAGTTCTTTTCAATGCTTCCTCGCTCTCTGCGGTTTTACTGACATCTCTACAGGAACTTTGAGGTATAGTGACATCTAGATGTTTGGAGGGTCAATGGGAAGTTGTGCTAACATTCTTACAGAAGTTTCTTATTGGTAGAGATGGACAGGTCAAGGGCCGATGGGCGTCAACATCGAAGCCTGAGTCGTTAAAGGATGCTATCATGAAGGAGCTCGCTGCGCCGTCCCCTAGTCTTTAGGAGAAAAGGAACTCAAGCTGTAATATTTCATGGAGGCATTGAGATATGGGTAGCCTTGGAGGTATTGCCACATTTAGTGGTGTTACCGGAGGAGGAAGGACGAAGAAACGTAGTACCCTAAAATGGACCGCCTCCTAGCTTTGTATTACTATACGATCTAATCTTTACATTCTGATCACACGACGATCCAACTAAACTATGCGCATGCGCACCTACTTTGCTGCGTTGACTGCCGCCCCTGAATTGATGCCAAGAACTGGACTCATCCTGAAACGTAAATACATATTGAACAAGTTGACAACATTGAGTGAAAACAAACATTTGACCAAATAGCACATTGATCATGGATCCATTCTCAGCAGAAGGAGGTGAGTAACCGGAGTTAAGGTCATCGACTACATACTAACACACTTCCCTAGAACTCGCACCTCTCCACAACGCTTTCCACCAAGGCCAATACGCCCACGTCCTCTCCCTCTATGGCAAACGTGCCCCCAGCTTCTCATCCTCCAACACACGCCCAGCGCTCATAATACAATACCGTGCGCAAATCGCACTCGGCGAACACGACAAAGTCCTTTCAGACCCTGACATCCGCAAGGCCAGCTCACCCGACTATGAAGCTGTAAGAATACTAGCGCAGTATGCCAAATCTGGTGGGAGTGAGGCTGGAGATGAGAAGGTCAAGGATGCAGCGTCTTCACTGGCACAAAAGGAAGGAGATAATGCAAGTGTGCAGGTGTGTTGTGGGACTGTTCTGGCAGGAGTTGGTGAATATCAAGAGGCTGTGGAATTGCTGGGGAGGCATCAGGGCAGTCTGGACGCGTGAGTATTGTTTGTCCAATCACGCAGCGTTTGAGCTGTAGACTAACGGACTTTGTACACAGAGTCGCGCTTCTCGTACAAATACACCTAGCACAAAACCGTCTCGATCTAGCACAGCAAGAAATCCGCAAGGCAAAGAGCTGGGCACAGGATGCCCTCCTTGTGAATATCGCTGAAGCATGGGTCGGACTACGTGAGGTATGTTGACCTCTTGGACACTATTCATTACACTAATAATTACATCTAACGCTTCCCTAGGGTGGTGAGAAGTACCAATCAGCCTTCTATACCTACGAAGAACTCGCAACAGCACCACCAGCAGACACTACAGCCACAAACACACGGACATTACTCGGCCAAGCAGTCGCAGAACTACATCTTGGCCGCCTTCCAGAAGCTGAAGCGGCGATTCAGCAGGCACTTTCACAGACGGGAAGTGTGGATGATCAGGATGCGGTAGCCAATGCGATTGTATTGAATACGTTGCTAGGCAAAAGTGAAGAGGTGGAAAGCTTGAAGGCAACCTTGGATGATGGACATGCGTTGAAGAGAGATTTAGCGGTGAAGAGGGAAGCATTTGAGAGCGCGATGAGTAAATACCAGCCGAAGTTTGAGGTGGCTGCATGATGCACGATGTAGTGTGGAAGGACTGGACTTCAGGGAAATGGATGGAATTCAGCATGTAATATATACAAGCCGATGTCGTTCATAGTGAGGTCACTGTAAGGCTGCATCTCAAGGGTCTAGCCATGTTGTAGAACTACCAAGCTTTTTGAGGGGTTTGGCCGATTTTTAGATAAAGATGACTCCAATTGACTTTTTGAGAACATCTTGATATTCCTTCGATATCACACTCGATCTCCCGACGATAACACTACAATCAACCATGAGTGTCGCCTTCCTCCCCTCCATCAGCATCTCCACCTACACATCCGAAGAGCACGGCCTCAACCCCACGCAGCTCTCTTACTTCCGCAATGTCTACACCGTCCTCTCCACTACCGCCATCGAAGAAGCCTTCACCTACTTACAGCAGACCGTCGGCCTCTACGACACTTGCTTCAACCTGACTTCATTAACCTCCACTGACGACATCGTCTCCCTCCTCGACTCCGGCGCAGCACAAGTCTTTGTGTCAGCTCAGCAACTCAAAGACCTTCAAGCTGTAGACAATGTCGATGAAAGCCGGCTAGTACTATCGGTAGACCACCAATCAGCACACCAGCTCGACCTTGCAAGCGAAAAGAGGCCAATCCATATCGCCAAAGTCGAGGATGCACAAGCACTACAAGAATCGCTGAGCAAGAGGAAAGAGGAGCATGGTCCTATATATCTGACCATTGATTCGCTAGACGGTGACTCAGCAGCCATACTCCACACCATCAATGCCATTCCAATTTTATCTGCACAATCCCTTACGGTGGACTCGGACAAGGAGCCTGAGCTGGTCAGTGCTGCGGATGTATTGATGGCCAATGCAAAGAGTGATCGGCCCGATGGGCTATACACTACGTTAGTTTGTGATGAAAGAGGTATTGCGTTGGGCCTGGTTTACAGTAATGAGGAGAGTGTGACGGAGAGTTTGAAAACAGGACGAGGTGTTTATTGGAGTAGGAAGCGAGGTCTTTGGCGAAAAGGTGAGACGACTGGGGATGTGCAGGAGTTGGTTGGCGTGGCGTATGATTGTGATCAGGATTGTTTGAGGTTTACAGTAAAGCAGAAAGGAAGAGGTATGTTGCTAAAACATAGCTGCATTCAAAAGATCTATGACTGACAAAGTATAGGATTCTGCCACTTGGGCACATCGACATGCTTTGGTCCGTACAAAGGGTTTGCTAAGTTGCAACAGACACTTCAAGCACGGAAGGAGAATGCACCAAAAGGATCATACACTGCGAGATTGTTCAACGACTCGGAACTACTCAATGCAAAGATCAAGGAAGAGGCTGGTGAGCTTTGTGAAGCCACGGAGAAGGACCACATTGCATTCGAGGCAGCAGACGTTCTATACTTTACCCTCACAAAGTGCATCGCAGCAGGCGTATCACTAGAAGACATCGAAGCAAATCTCGACGCCAAAAGCGTCAAAGTAAAGCGAAGAAAGGGCGATGCAAAGGTACCACTCAAATCACAAACAAACGGCACACTCTCAACCCAGCCGCCAGCGACAAACGGCACAACACCTTCAAAAGAAACCCTCAAAGAAGCTGCTTCAGTCCCCAAATCGAAAGACGACGCAGCCGGCCTCAAGAACAACAAAATCCAAATGCGCCGCTACGACGCCTCTCGATACAGCACCGCCGAGCTCGAAGCAATCCTGCAACGTCCTTCACAAAAGTCCACCGAAATGATCATGAACATTGTCAAGCCAATCATCGAAAACGTGCGAACCCGCGGCGACGAAGCAGTCTTGGAGTACACGCACAAATTCGAAAAGGCAACCTCTCTCACCTCTGCAGTCCTCAAAGCGCCTTTCCCTCAACACATGATGGACCTGCCACAGGAAACGATTGATGCGATTGACATCTCCTTCGAAAACATCCGCAAATTCCACGCGGCGCAAAAGGAAGATAAACCTTTGACCGTCGAAACAATGCCCGGTGTAGTCTGCTCGCGCTTCGTAAAGCCAATCGAGCGCGTGGGCCTGTACGTCCCAGGAGGAACCGCCGTCCTGCCTAGTACCGCACTCATGCTCGGCGTCCCCGCCATGGTGGCCGGCTGCCGCAAACTCGTCATCGCCTCACCACCGCGCTCCGACGGCAGTCTAACCCCCGAAGTCGTGTACGCGGCGCACAAAGTTGGGGCTTCCGAGATCGTGCTTGCAGGCGGCGCCCAAGCCGTCGCGGCAATGGCATACGGCACGGCGTCCATCACCAAAGTCGACAAAATCCTCGGTCCAGGAAACCAATTCGTCACTGCAGCAAAGATGCTCGTGTCAAACGACACGTCCGCCGGCGTCAGCATCGATATGCCCGCTGGGCCCAGTGAAGTCTTAGTCGTGGCGGATAGCACTTCGAATCCGGATTTCGTCGCCTCGGACCTCCTTAGTCAAGCCGAACACGGCGTCGATAGCCAGGTCATCCTGATCGCTGTAGGCATGTCCGAGCCCCAACTCCAAGCAGTCGAAGACGCGCTCCACGCCCAAGCCTCCGCCCTGCCACGCGTCGATATTGTCCGTGGCGCAATCGACCACAGCCTTACGCTCTCCGTGCCTGACATCAACGCCGCCATGACCCTCTCCAACCTCTACGCGCCCGAACACCTGATCCTGCAGAACTCCGACGCAGACCTCGCCGCCTCTCTCGTCGACAACGCAGGCAGCGTGTTCATCGGTCCCTGGACGCCCGAAAGCGTCGGCGATTACAGCGCTGGTGTTAACCATAGTTTGCCGACGTATGGGTATGCGAGACAGTATAGTGGTGTAAATTTGGGCAGTTATGTGAAGCATATCACGAGTAGTAAGTTGACGGAGCAAGGGCTTAGGAATGTGGGAGGCGCGGTGATGAGGTTGGCGAAGGTGGAGGAGTTGGAGGCGCATCGGAGGGCGGTGGAGATTAGATTGGATTGGTTGGATGGGCAGAAGAAGTGAGGGGGGAGGCGTGATGGGTGGGATTGGTCGTAGAATGGAAATGGGTGGTGCGGGCGAGTAGTGTAGTGGATGGAGGAAACAGTGGAGCTTGTGTAGAGGTGAGCGATTTGGTTCAGACGAAAACATAGAGTGGAAAAGATTGGAGTATGTATCATGCCATTTCTGTTTTCTATTCACTGTCTCTATATCTGTTCTCTTTTCATTGCAATCTCTTGTAGTAACTCGATTGCTTTGACAACTACTGTACTCCATTAAGAAGCACCTTCATGTGAGTACGTGTGTCTCACTTCAGGTCGTATGAAGCACTCCTGTTAGCAAGCACCAGCGACAATACGGTAGTGATCCTCAATGTAAAAAGAAAAGAAGTAGCGTTTCAAAGCATCATGCTGCAATACCGTCCATCATCTCCCTCTTGAGCTCCGTTCCAGCATACTTTGCCATGCCAAGCCCCCCTTTGACCAACTATTTTCTTCGCGACTTCTGTCTGCTACTACCATCTATCCTCTACCACATCTCCTCAGTCAAGATTCATATTTTCCGAGTAAGCGTATGCATTCTTCATTTCCCTGCTAGCTGCTTCCACACTACATCATGTCGCACTCTTGCAAAAACTTTCGCAATCCCTCAAAGTCATAGATGCTCTGGATCTTTCCCACCCGACAGGCAAAGCAAGCTTGCTGTATAAGCTTCAAAGGCGGAGTGCTGCTGCAAGAACCGAGATGGCTGTTTGGATCTCCTGAGGACTTCGTTTGATATTTTGTTCATCGGAAAAGATGGCGTAGGCTTCGTCAGAAGTCATTGTGATTGTAACACTATCAACGGCGGCAGGTGTGGGTGAGAATGAGGTTGTGACGGCGTCAGCAGATGTGGATGTTGAAGATGTGGGCAATGTTGTGGCGGGGCCCGTCAATACAGACAGAGTAGGCGTGGGTATTGCCGCAGGCACCATTGCAGCTTGTGTGGCGACATATGGAAACCTAATTATCTTTGACGGGTTCTCGGCGACCTGATCGGAGATGGATGCTATAGCGATACCCGAAGGTTGTGGTATGTTTTGCTTGTTTGAGCTAATGCTGTCCATAGAAGTTGCTCTTAACTGATTGTGTACAGGTGATGATTCGAATATGCTGGCCCGATCATTCGGCAAGGTTGAAGCGGCTTGAACCGAAGCTGACAACGGGACTGTCTTCCTGGGGACTGTCTTCCTGGCTGTCACATGGTCCCTGTCGATATGCAATGCGTCTGCTTTGGACTTGGAAGCAAGCTCCAACTCTTCGGTCTCAATCTCGCGACCAGATCCGTCAGGCGTAGACTTTATTACCATCCGAGTCTTGATAGCATGATCGATACCTTCTTCTCCCGTCAGAGTCCTTCTAGCCCTGAGAGCTCTCAGAGTCCTCGGTGTCGAAAACCTATAAATCTGGGGCATAACTGAAACTTGAACAGCCCAAAAGCCACGGTACCAATGGAAGACGTCGTCATGTCCTGCAGTTTCCTCAGAACCAGCTGGACCAATGTGGTACCTTGGAGTTGAAGCCTTTAACTTTCCGCTGGGAAGGGTTGAAGGTGTCTCAAGATCAACGAAAACAACTCTCCCGTCCTCAGATTCGCCTACGGCCATCATCCTCCTCAGTTGACCAGCACGCATAACTCTACCAATGGTGAAGTAAGGAATCTTGTCGATGTTGGCTGTTTGGAGTGACTGGATGCTGGCTTGCGTGAGGTTCCGCTTTGTAGATGAAGCCAATGTAGACCTTGTCGACAATTTCTTAGTCACCTTCACAAGGCACTCATCCTCTTCTTCCGTTTCAACACCAGAACCCTCGGGCTCGTCCTCGCTCCCTGCGCCAGCTTTGTTGCGTGGAACAGTTCCGACTATGGTGGTTCTTATAGCCTGCTCAATAGTCTCGAGTCCTTCGAAGAGTCTGATCGCTCTGGCCGATCTGGCACGTTGGCGTGATTGGAAGACGCGAGCAGTAACGTTCGGGGCGCATTGATTCCACCAGAAACCACGAAACCAGTAAGCTACATCATCATACTTGGCTCGAGGACCATTGCAACCCAGATGATAAGATATTCTCCGTTTGGGTGATCCGGCTTCCGGCAAGTAGTCCATGACTTCGCCGAATATGACAACGCTATCTTTGGTTGTGCCAACGGCAAGCATCTGCTTTGTGTGACCATCAATGGCCTTGCCCTTTGCCAACCAGGGTTTACGATCGATATCTCCTGATGTTCTCGCAAATGGAAACGAATTGACCTGATCGGTTGACCGATTCTGAGATGGCAACGCAGATGTGGGCGTAAGCTTTGAAGAGGGTGCGGGAAGGAGATCGGGCATTGGTGAATAAACTTCGCCGTCGTCGTCGTCGTCTGTATTATCCGCCATCGAGTTCCAATGATCATACTCAACATCTTTGGTAACGAAGCGACCTCTTGTAGATCTGTGCAGGACCGGAGGCCTCAAGCTCGCAGGTCGGGGACTTGGCTTAGGTCCAGGCCTGACAGTTTGAGGGTCGATCGGAGTAACTAAGGCTGTTGCAAGACTTTCCTGGCCCTGACAGACGTTGCGGATGCGAAGACTTCTTGCTGCTTCATCACTCATGCCATAACCATTAACCTGATCTTTCCAAAATCCACGACACCATTGTTGCACATCGCCGTACTGTGCTTTCGCTTCACGTCCAGGTGGACCCCAATAATATCTTGCTAGTCTCGAACCAGCGATGGGACGAGCATAGATTGCTTGCTCGCCTTTATCTTCATGACCTTCTCGAATGCCCAGCCCCACCTTCAAAATATTGACCCGCTCCCAGTTCGAACCAATAGGTCTACCTTGTGCCATTTCCAGGTCGCCATCGTAGTCTTCAGCGGATTTGAGCATACGCAACGTTTTCGGCTGATCGGAGGTGCGTACACTTTCTTCGAACATGTTATGGTTGAGTGTGCCTTGGGCATCGAGCACGCTCTGTTCGGTCGTTCGTTTCATGTTCTGCATGAGTTCCACCGTGCTGGGACTCAGCTGCGTTGTCATAGCATCTTGGATAGTTTCCACCCCTCTGTAGAGGGCTCGCACTCGTACTGCTCTAGCTTCTTCATTGGTCATGTCATGGCCAACGATCTGTTGCTTCCAGAAGCCACGAAACCAGTGTTCAACGTCGCTGTATTTGGCTTTGGTCTCTTTACCAGCAGGACCCCAGTAATAGTTCACGGTGCCATAAGAGGTGTTGCCGCTTAACATACGCACGAAGATCGCCTGCGAGCCTGTTATATCGCCACCTGTTCTTCTCGTTCCCATACCAACGTGGAGAAGTCCTACTCGTTCGGTGTCTCCGCAAGGCCTGCCCTGCATAAGGTCTAGGTCAACGTCAAGATCCTCCTCCGTCTTGTCGAACTTCGAGCCAATTGGGAGCGAAACATCTGACTGCTTCAAGATCGGCTTGTTATTCGAGCTATTGGGGAGTGAAACTTCTGACTGCTCTAACACTGGCTTGTTGTTCGAGCTGATGGGTAGTGAAACATTTGACTGCTCTAAGACCAGCTTGTTATCGGAAGCAAGGTTTGCTGCTTCTGCCATTCGAGGGTTTGGCCAATGTGTTTGGGAGTTTGATAATGTCTTCGACTTTTTCGGCTCATCGTTCTCATCATCGCTTGTGTCTGCCGTCTTGCGCTTTCGGTTAGGAAGAGCTTCAACGTCAATCTCCCTGTAACCAACGAGAGTGGTGGGATCAAAGCGTGTTGCCATAGCCTGATCCAGTTGTTCGCCGTGAAAGATGTTCCAGATTCTGCCCATTCTACTCTCCTCGTCCGTGAACATAGAATTGGATATTTGTTCTTTCCAGAATCCTAACATCCAGCGTTTGACATCGGTGTATTTAGCTTTGGTTTCCTGTCCAGCAGGTCCCCAATAGTATTGACATGATTTAATGTCACCGTCACTGGTATCGTGTACAGCAAACACTGCTTGCTCCTTGGCCGTTTCTTCACCGTGTCTGATACCAGTACCAACAAGGAGAAGCCTTTTTCTCTTGCCAATGATGATTTGACCATTGGTAAACCTCAGCATGCCATTACGATCTTCTGAGGTTTTCGTGAAGCGGCCCTTGTCGTTAGAAGCTTCAGCACTTGATGACTTCTGCTTGTCATCGGCAGTAGTAAAATTGGAAGACTTCAGGCTGTCGGTGCTCTGACGAGATTGTGCCATGGCAATGGAAGTGGCAGCATTCATGAAGGGTGCCATTTTCCAGACAGCTGGAGAAGGCTGAATTCGTCGCTCAACAGGTCGATGATGCTTGCGAAGTGCAGCCAGGAAGGTGAGGTATTTGCTGAATGTGTGAAGGAAGGTCGATGTGACTTGTTGAGGATTGAACGGCGCGTTTTGTTGTGGTTGATCGACCACTCGATCACAAACGGAAGGAACGACGTTGAATTTGAGTAGGCGAAGGAAAAGGCGAAGAAAAAGGCGAAGAAAAGGGCAAAGAGAAAGGCGAAGGAGAAGGTGAAGAGAAAGAAAACAACGTGAGACACACGACGCGTGAGCTGCGGGAAAGTGAAACAGGACTGTCTGAGCTTGTTGTGTTTCACCTGGATCTCGACGTAAGTTCAGCTTCAGCTTCGTAGTCGATGAAAGAAGAGAAGAGGAAGTAATGGTAAGCTTAGCAGCAGAAGATGAGAAGGTCTAAATGCAAGCACACAAGGTACCTTACAGCGACGTGTCAAATATGCAGCTTGCCGATGTGAGGTCATCTTTTCATCTCAGCTTTTCCATAGCCAGTCTTGGCATGTTTCAGATCTTCTTCGACATCCACACGTTTTTTTCGTACTGTAGAAGCATTTCGTTGACACTCCTAAGCTGTTCTTCACACGACGCTACAGAAATCATTGTGACCTGGATAAAGTGTCGAATCATTAGCATAATTGACACCACAAAACCAGTCAAAGCAGTGTCAGACTCGTGGCGACAACCTGAATCAAGTGACTTTGGGCACGCTCGCATCGTCACGATCACTTCGATATACTTCAATGGCTGATTATGGCTGCTGCTGCTTCAATGTTGTATTAGCACTCTTCATTACAACACAGTGTCGAGCGTGTCAAGAGGATTGCCACTCGTCACGTCGCTTGTTTCAGAGCGTTTCCAACCCCTTTTCGTCACGATTGTGACCTTCTCGACAACAACCTTGATGGCCAATTCAAAGTAAGTGACTATGCTCGCGTTCGTGAACGTTCACGCCTCGCAATATATCATAGAGGCTACTTAGAGAACATGAAAGACATTTGTGACATAATCCTGCATCAAGCACGCCAAAATTACTCACCTCATCCTTTTCCAAAACAGATATGAATACGTCCGCAATTTCGAAACAGCAGACAATCTCCTCCTCGACACCTGGATCGTCATTCGTATAGATGGCCGCGGCTTCCACAAGCTCTCCGCAAAATATGGCTGGCAAAAGCCCAACGATCGACGAGCAGTCGATCTCGCCAACGAAGCAGCCAAAAACGTAATGCGAGAAATACAAGACTTGGTAATAGCATACGGACAAAGTGACGAATACAGGTCGGTAGTCCTGGCCTCCCTCCCATCCGGCTAATGTTTCTCATTCTCAATGTTTTTTCCCAGCTTCGTTTTCCCACCATCAACGACCCTCTTCGACCGGCGCTCCTCAAAACTAACAAGCACAATCGTCTCAACCTTCACCGCGCACTACATCCACCTCTGGCCAACCTTCTTCCCCGCAGACAGAGAATCTCCAGCACTAACACCGCCACTTCCAACCTTTGACGGTCGCGCAATACTCTATCCCACAACATCGCATCTCCGCGACTACTTATCCTGGCGCCAAGCAGACTGCCACGTCAACAATCTGTATAATACGACGTTCTGGGCACTAGTACAGCAAGGTGGGATGAGTGCACAGGAAGCGGAAAAGGCGCTAAGTGGAACGTATTCGAACGATAAACATGAACTGTTGTTCAAGCGATTTGGCGTGAATTATAATAATGAAGCGGAGATTTGGAAGAAAGGTAGTGTTATTTTTAGGGATATGAGAGAAAAGACCGCGGAGAAACAAGCAGAGAATGGTCTGATAGTGGAAGGCACCCTTTCTTCCGCCGACACAACTGCAGCGTCATCACCATCATCGCTGACAACAACAAAGTCGGGTATACACGAAAACTCCTTACTACCAAACACAGCAATAACAAAAACGTCGAATAATACGCACGACAACACAAGATCCCTCAGTAGGACACAGCAAGAAAAGCAACGCAAACGACGTGCCAAAGCCGTCATAACAATCTCGCACGTCGACGTGATCAAAGACACTTTCTGGGCAGGGCATCCATGGATACTGAATGGATGAAGTACACTCAGCTCAAGCATGAGGAAAGCAATAGGATTCTGAATACTAGAGCACTTAGCAATAGCAATTCCAAACACTATCGCACTAAAATCCTGTATCCGCACTTATTCTCCCCACCAAGCTCAAACTGCCGAGCTCATCCTCACTCTCCCCTCGATCCGTCTCCGTACTCGCTAAACTCGCCTCACTGATACTAGGCGCGCCGCCATCAGCTCCTCCTCCACCTCCAGCACCTCTCTCCTCCTTCAACTTGTCCTTCTTCGCCCTCCTCTTTCCAAATCCGACCAGACTTCCAAACCCACTACTCTTCGTACTACTACCGCTAAGCACGCTTTCCAAACTCCTTCCCATGCCTACTGACCCAGCAATGCCCTCCCTGTCTTTGCCCGTCATATCCCTCGTGGCAGCACTAGCACCACTGTCCGCCCTGGCATAATCCGGGTCTTCTGTCATGACATCCTCCAGCGTAGGGACTACATTCGTGCTCTTGCGCGAGAACAGATTGCCTGGTAACCCAAACTTGCTCGAACTGCCTTTGCGCGTCATCTTGCGCATGAACGATTCCTTGCCCGTAGACGAGTTAGGCGTGTCAATGGACTTTGCAGGACTGACTTCATCCTCTCCCGGAGTCATTTCGGCGTGCTCTGGTAAGAGACTGAGACGATTCTCCTTGACACGGTCAGGAGTTGAGAAGCCGTGGGGTTGAGGATCTGATTCGTCGTCGGTGGATGTGGTGGTTGCTTTCTTCTTGCCTTTGTCTTTCTTTTCAGAGCCTCCAGTGAAGTCGAGTAAGCTGCGGAAATCCCTAGCGTTTGGGTTAAGACGAGCAGGCGAGGAATCAATAAGGTGATCTGCTTTTTTGGGCGGTCTTGTGCCGATTGGGGCCATAGTGTTGGGAAGATCATCTTCATCTCTGATTACAGAACTATCCATTTCCAGTTCTTGGAGGTTGCTGGGTACAGTCGTGGAAATTTCATGGTTAACTGAGGTTCTGCGCGACGGAATGGTGGACCAAGGGTATCCTGCGATTGAGCCAACACGAGAAGTATTTCCTGTAGCAACAGAGTCGTTCCAGCCAAATGGAGGTAGGACATCGGCTGAAGGACGAGGTAGGATATTGTCTGTGGAGTAGGTTGAAACTGGTCGTGAACCTGTCGCTCTGTGAGGCCAAACACCTGCTTCATTGACGTCTTTCTTGCCCCATATGGAGCCGAAAAGCCCGCCTGAGCTCCCGCCTCTTCGCTTGAGCACATTGAGAGCACTACTGCTTGCGGACCCTTCGGCAGGCTCAGTGGCCTCGGCAGGTTCTTCTTCTGCATGCGATAGAGATCGACTTTGATTGTTTGACAAAGACCCAAATGGAAAGCCATTTTCACCACTTGAACTTGCTCGTGCCCGTGCGAACCCAAATCGAAATCCTGTACGAGGTGGCACACGAATTGAACTGCTGACGGATCTAATCGACCTCCTATCACTGTCAAACCCACCACCGTTAGATAGCTTCTGCTGGTGGAAATTGGATATACTGTTTTTAGCACTTGACATTAAACTTGGTGAGCGATCATCGAAAGAAAGAGGAGAGGCTATATCAGGTCTGTCTTCCGCTGCTTCATCAGGACTATGTGGCTCTTCGGGAAACGCACCCAATCCAGGCAGGTATGGCGTCGCTGGTGCTGGAAGGGAGATTGACTCTGCAGGCTCTTCTGACTCGTCTCCAAGCAAATCACTTGGCAGAAGAGCGTCAGCAGAGGGACTAGCCAAAGCACCGCCAGTGAGTGCTTCGATATCTGTTTCCGACATGCCATCCTCAATAGGAGATGATCGCATAGGAATCTGCAGCATGCTCGCGGTATTGAAGAATGGTGTTAGTGATGTCGCAGCAGGACTGTTATTGGACTGATTGCGAAGTTGAAGAGATGGATGTCGAAGACGGGGTTCCGCCAAACCATTGCTGCTCGGTGCAGGTGAAGACTGATATCCGGCTTGCTGAGAATCAGTACGTGTCATTTCAGATTCTGCGCTTGGATTTGACTGCTCATAAGCCGGCGGCATCTGAGAGTTGTGGCGGGCGCTGAGGAACTCCAGTCTCTGCTGAGCCATGTTACACACGTGTTGGGCTTGGTTCATGGCCGACCAAGCCTCATGCCACCTGTGCTGGAGTTCACCGAGCTTTTGATTCCACTCCATATCCTCCTGACCAGCTCTTCTCTGTCGTTCGAGGAGACCATCATCCTCGGGCACTTCTTCAAGAGAAGTCTTCTCTTCTTCGAGCTCCTTCAGGCGAATGCCAGTATCGCGAATTTGTTCTTCAATAGTCTTCATCGCAACCTGATCTTGTTCACCCTCTTGACGAATACTGTTGATCTTCTCGCGTGCATCCTCTTCGTTCCGAGCTTTTTGTTGTACATAGCGCTTTGCGTCCTCCACGAACGAAGGCACCTCCCTCTCCCATCTTTCATCATCCTCTGTAAGCCTATCACGCTCTGCTTTGAGCTGATTCAACACCTTCTCTTGCTTGCTTTTCTTGCTCTGTGACGCTGTGAATTCTCTCTCCAGTGTTGTAACAGTCCTCCTCAGCTCGCTACTTTCATCATCACGCTTTTTCAATTGCTGACGCAGATTCTCGCGCTTCTCGAACCATTCTCGTTGTGCGGTTTGAAACTCCCTTTCCTCTTCTTCTTCCTGCCTATCCATGTCCTCCAGCTCTTTACGAGTACTCTCAAGTTTTGCTGTGAGTTCGTACACAGAATCCGGGCTGTTGACCGGCATTTCGGAGGCGGGTGGTTCAAGTGATGTCGCCGGTGAGTTCCTCCTGATCGTAGTACCCCGTTTCGAGAACGATCCACTGTGCTCTCTATGTATGACTGGTGTCGCCGGAGTGGAGATTGCCAGCTCTCCATAAGTCTTGCAAGGTATGATACTGGGTTGCACGCCGGTGTTGACGTCTCTCAAACTCTCTGTCTGTCCTGCAGACTCTGTACATATACGAATGGTATCGCTAACGGCCGAATAGTTCGAAGCATTTGTGGCAACGACTCTGATGATATAACGTAACCCTGGTTTGAGATCTGTAATTGTGAATGCTAGCTCGCCAGGGTGTAGGTCTCCAACGTGATCTCCATTAGCCCATACTGTATATCTTGTTCCTGCAAGACGCTCTGTCACATCCAGACTCAACGAAACCGAATTGCTAGTCACATTAAGGATAGTTGCGGACGGGGGCCCAGGGACTTCGACTCCCAGGAGTTTGACTAGATCATCGACGGGGACTTCGAGAATCTGTTGTAACCGCCATAATAGCCTAGTGATTCATCAGATGATTGTTCGTCCCATCTCGAACGCTGTCAGGATCGTTTACTACCAGCTGAAAGATACGCCTATGAGGATGACATTTAAGGCCGAGACATTGGCGAAAGGCCTATGTGACAATGTTAGCCTCTGTGCTAGCCACGGCCAACAACTGAGTCAAATGATTGGAAGGTCTTTGTAAACAGGGCAGTATTGTTACGGGGAGCTTGTCGGAAACGTACCTATAGCCCTCGGAGAGGATGTTGAAAGGCATGAGCGCATCTGGGCTATTGATATGATGCGCCCTAGGTATAGTGGTGGTAGTGGTAGAGGATTCAGTTCAGTTGGAGATGTTACAATCTGCATCATTTGGTATACAGAAAGTGCTTGCCGAGCACCGAAGGACATACTCCGGACGAGCAGAAACGGGAATCACGATCAAGTGCAGAAAATGAGTACCTGGTAACATCTCTCTCGAAGACAAGTTGGAAAGTCAAAGCTTGATAATATACGTAGCGCTACATAGTCATGTCTGTCGTGAAGATAGAAAAAGTCTACACCATCGTCGTTACCTGACGAAATCAGGAATTCGTAGCCTTTTGTCGCTCGATAACTGCTGGAGCCTTGATATTCTGGCCCTTTACATTAGATAGTCCCTCACCAGCCTGAGAGCGTGTTAGTATCATCTACTATACAGGCGATAAATCAATACACTTACATAGCTGATCAATGGAGAGACTTCCACGCCTACATCTTCTCGCTCACTAAGCACAACGGCTCCAGCTTCTTGCAGCCACCTTGTGCCTTGTTTCATAATGTCAGCTTTGCTTGTGTCTGGATCATCCTCGCCAGTGCCCTTTGCATTTTTCAATGGCGAGAACTCGTCCTCTCTCTTCACTTCGAGACACGCAAACTTTTCCATCTTCAAGAAGGGAAAGCAATCAAAGACAAACTTCTCCAACTTCATTCCATTTGGCTTTTCCGGCTTGATCTTCTCGTTCTTCTCGAGGTCGATGCAAGGGATCTTCTTGCGAGCAACATGGTGTGGCAGCTTATGCGCCCATTGTGGAATCGACTGTAAGAATTTATACGAGTAGTAATGGTTGACAATGTTGGCGGCGCGGAATCTGAGTAACTCAGAGTTATTGGAATCCTTAGCTTCCGATGTCTCTGTGTCGATCTCCGAGTACTCGACCACGTCCGGCTTGCCATTCTTTTGTACAATGAGGCCAACAGACTCCTTGGCGTTGCGCTTGCGAACGACCTTTGTCGCAATCTCCACTTCCTTTGCAGCCGCGAAGCCTATGAAGACAGGGTCGGCGACCTTGACTAAGCAATTGTCGACACAGTACGCGTGAATGTGTCGAGTACCACGTTTATCCATGTCTGAGATGACAGAATTCAAGAACATAGCTTGGTAGAGCCCACCGTTTCCATCTGGTGCGACTGCAACCTTCATCCTATCTTCCATCAATATTTTGCCCTCGTTCGACAAGCAAGGCAGCACACCTTGCTCAAAGATCAAAACGTTTTCCTTCTGCAACCCGAAGTAATCATGCTTCTCGAAGAACTCCTCTGTTGGTTGTCTAGTTGGGCCACTGGTCATGACATACCAAGGCACAACTACACTCTCCTTCTCGAATTTCTTAGCAGCCAGCTCTTGCACCTTGACTATCCGCTCTGCCTGAAGTCGAAACAATGACTTTGCACTTGGTAATCCAATATTATAGCATCCCTTGGGTTCAGAGCTGCCCAATCTTGTACCTTGTCCACCTGCCATAAGTACCACTCCGACCTTGTTGTTTGCAATCAAGTTCAATCCATGCTCATTCCATCTTTCAAGATCATCCTTTGACGAATCCATGATTGAAGCTGTAGCATCTTCTGGTAGCGGTTCCAGTGTGGGTGTAGCATCACCTTCCTCTGTCTTGGTTGGCTTGAGTGCTGTTTCTGCAATCTCCTTCACGTGTTCGGGGTCGATGTCTGAGAGCTGCTGGAACAGCATGGACTTCTCGGCGGGCGCCAATTCATCCCAATAGTGGAAGACATGGTCCTGATTTACCGACCTATACTTTTCTTTCAGCTTATTGAGCTCGTCGTCTGTTGGAGGAGAAGGCAGGTTCTTGGTATTTTTGTCGGCGTTCATATGGAAGCGCTCCAGCAAGCTGGAGACCATGCCACTCATCTTGGTGTTGGTATAAGGAGTGCTTGTTTCAGTGCTTCCTTTCTCTGTTGAGATATACAAGCGTGATACAATTCGATACAAATAGCAGAAGCAATTGGATGATGTTTAGCCTATGTTCCAGATGTTTGAGACATGTTTTAAAGTGACGTAACGTCCCTTATCGCGCTCTTCTTTTTCACGACGGAGAACTTTCATTCGAGATTAACTTAGATCAAGTCTATACACTCCTATATAATCGCTCGCTCGCTACCCCAATGGTATCGGCTTCTCAAATGAGCTGAATTTCCTAAGCACTTTCTTCCTTCTCTTCCTCGATCTTCTCCTTGAGAGCCTTCGCAGGACCAGGTCTCAGAATAGAGAAAGCATCAATGAGCCTCGCCTGAGGGTTGATCTCGAGGCCAAATCCGGGCCTGTCGAGATCCTTGACGTCCACGTATCCTTTGGAAGGGATAGGCTCATTGGTGAAGAGGTTGCCAAACACAGGAATGACTGACTTGCCGTCAGGTGAGTTTGATAGGTATTCATGGAAAGGCGAGTTTGCTTGGGAAACGACAAAGTGGTAGCTATAAGGTCCGGAGGCGTGAGGGACGACTGGGATATCATACGCAGATGCCATAGCAGAGATCTTGAGCAACTCCGTGAGTCCACCAACCCACATGATATCAGGTTGCAGGATGTCGATGTTGCGGCCTTCAATGAGCTTGCGGAAGCCGTATCTCGAGTACTCATGCTCACCAGTCGTAAACTTGATGGTAGGGTGAGCACGCTTGAGAAGCTCGAACCCGTCGGAATCATCAGGTGAAAGGCATTCTTCCCACCAGTCGATATTCAGGTGCTTGCACTTCTCCACAAGCTCGATGGTGTATGGCACGTTCAGGCTCATGTAGCAGTCCACCCTCAAAGGATAGTCGGGACCAACATCCTCTCGGTGCTTGGTGAGGAAAGCAATGTTCTTCCTCATACCTTCCGGTCCCTCACCAGGACTATAAGGTAGAGGGACTTTCGCAGCAGTAAAGCCCATTGACTTAGCTGCGGTTGGCTCAGGGCCGGTACAGTAAAACCAGAGACGCTCTCGAGTTGCTCCACCAATAAGCTTGTAGACAGGTTCGTTGCGAATCTTGCCAAGCAAATCCCAAATCGCTAGGTCGATGACTGAGATGACCGCTACTGGGAGGCCTTTTCGTCCATAGAACATGGATGCTCTATACATTTGCTCGAATAGGTTATTTGTGTCTCGTGGATCTAGAATTTGTTGTTAGAATTGTTGACTATAGACCATAGCCTGTCTATATTTACCAGCTCCAATGAGGAATCTTTCGAAGTGTTCATGGACCAGCCAGCAGGCAGGAGGGCCACCAAAACCTGTAGCAAATCCTTTCGTCCCATCGCTGCTTTCTATCTCAACACAAAAAGAACCTAGGACATTGATACCCCAGCTTGTTCGTGACTTCCTGTAAGCTTCATAGCCAGACATTGGTGTTGCTATCTTTGAGCCCACAAGCCAATGCTCTCCTGCGACATTGTGGTAGTCACCTCCTGATCCAACACCTTCGATGACGAATGTGCGGACTTTGGAAATCTTTGGAAAGCTTCTTACCGATGACATGATGAGTAGTTCTGTAGAGATTCAAAGCAACAAGACGAGAAGAGAGATTATGCGTTTTATATGAAGAAACCATATCATTCGCTATGCGGACGAATACACAGCGAGCTCTCTCTCCACAAGTCCGCTAGTCGGCGTATAACAACATCTGATTCGAGCAAAAATAGGGGATTGTGGTAGCTTCTCTTCGATGATAAGGTGCAATACTGCTGGTTCTCACATCCCTCGTTGCTGCATCGAGTGTGGCCTTGACTCACTTGGGCATTGTTTATGTTAGGGATAAATCTGAGTGAGCATTAGCATGAGATGGATCTAGATTTCAGCTTCTCCACTTTTCCCCCCGGTCGCTTTTCTCACGAAGCTTCTGAAAAAGACGACATCCCTCGGTCTCTCTTTCTCACGAACTGATTGACAAAGGTGCACACACTGCGCCAAGTCTCATTCTCTCAAATGTCATCAGCATATTCCAACCTACTAAATCCTGACGACACAGACCCTCGTCAGCAGCATCACGTTTACCCTTCGCACAATGGCAACGCCGATTTCGGGGCACCGCGTCGCACGAGCGCAGAAGAAGACGAGGAAAGTGAGAGCGATCGAGGTGTGTTGTTGTCCTCGCTAAGTCATTAAAGCATGATGGATACTGATTGCAGCAGGTACCGATGGCAAGAAGCGCAAGAGACCGATGAGCGTGTCGTGCGAGCTTTGCAAACAACGAAAGGTCAAATGCGACCGTGGTCAACCAACTTGTGGCTGGTGTACGCGAAACAATCAGGTTTGCGAGTACAGAGAGAGGAAGAAGCCTGGCTTGCGAGCAGGGTATGGTCGAGAGCTTGAAGCGCGTCTTGGTGAGTTTTATAATGAGTCCAATGTGTGCTACAAAGCCCGTGTGTATGAATCACTATAAACTGCACCAGATAATACAGGTCAAAACAATTATTCGGACGAAATATCTGGCGCTCTATTCCGTGGACATGCTGATCACGTCACCATCAAAAGATATTCATGCCCGTAGCTTCGCGTCGACAAGACTAACATTAACTTAGATCGACTTGAATCCATAATACAGTCTCAATCAGATACTATCGCACAATTGACGGCACAGTCCCCTTCGATAGCTGGTAATGTTCTTCCACCTATTCAACCGCCAGGTCCGCAAGAAGCGAACATGTTTGCGAGTCCAAATGCATTGGCGCGTCCCGAGCTGATGATGCGGCACAATTCATCGGTGTCGTCCGTATATCCACCTCAATCTCCCGGCATCAACGAGCCCGGTCAAAGGCAAATGTATGGCACCATCAGCAACGCTACATATCCTCAATCTACTCCAGAGTCATTTGCCAAACCGGATCCTCCTACTTACTATGCTGCAGGTGGAGTGAACTTGACAAATCCGGTCAACACGGGAGATGATCATGACTTGCCTCCTTATGATCTACAACACAACCTGGTCGACCTTTACTTTAAACACATCAACACTTGGTGCCCGATCTTGCATCGACGATCGACACTCGATACTCTTTTTGGAACTTCTAGGCTGGATGACGAAGACCGGATAGTACTTCACGCACTAGTAGCGGTTACTCTACGATTTTCGAACGACACGAGGCTGAATGAAGAAGCGAAACGAAGATACTACGAAACGTCCAAGGAGAAGGTTTTGCTATATGGCTTCGAGAACTCTTCAGTGAAAGCAATACAAGCTTTGGTGGTTCTTGCTCTGGACCTCACCGGTACCTCCAACGGTCCAAGAGGATGGAATGTGTTGGCATTGATTGCTCGTTCTGCTGTGCAGCTAGGCCTCTCAATTGAAGTCACTTCACCCGCAGTTGCTCCTCGTTTCCCATCAATCTACACTTTGCGCGCAATGGTTCTGCCCGACCCTGGTACTTGGATTGAGGAAGAGAGCAGGAGAAGATTATTCTGGATGGTCTATATTCTGGACCGTTATACGACTATCACCACAGCTTTTGACTTTGCTGTAGACGAGAAAGAGATTGATCGTCGATTGCCATGTCGAGATGATTTGTTGGTCAAGAACCAGAGTGTGGAAACGCGATGGTTTCGCAACAAGGATCGTACAGATTGGAGCGAAAATGCTGACAACCTTGGTTCTTTCTCATATTATGTCGAGGTCATCGGCATCTTGTCACGTATACACGAGTTTTTGAAAATTCCAATCGATATCATGGCATTGAGCGATGTTGAGCAATGGCAAAAGCAGTACAGAGAGCTTGACGCTACACTCACGTCGTGGAAAAACAGTTTGCCCAGGGAGTATAATAGCACGGCGCAATTATTCGACAACGCAGCCTCGAAGAATATAAATTGTGGCTGGATAATGCTTCACGCTACCTACCACACGTACGTATAGTATAAAAATCAAACTTCCAATCTTCATGCTAACCAGAACCACCAGGACTATCATTCGTCTTCACTCATCAGCAGGCTATCCTGCACGCCGCTCACCACTCTTTGCACCTTCTTTCAGGGCAAGTCAATTCTGTCTCACAGCCGTCGAATCTTTATCCGCACTCTGCGCCCATGTCAAGAACAACAGCATGCTCAACAAACTCGGCCCTCCCTTTGCCTTTTCGGTCTGGGTTGCCGCCCGACTACTCCTCGTCCACTCTTCCACGGTCGATCACAAGATCAATCCAAACGTCAATTTCTTCGTCACTATCCTTCGCGAACTAGGTATCCATTGGCCAGTGGCCGACCGCTACGCTCAGCTTCTTCAGCGCGTCCTAGACGAATTTGCCGCATCTGACAGGACGGCCATCACAATGTCAAATGGAGAACGAGCGCAGCCTTCAACAGTCAAGATCTTAGCAGATATGCGACGTACTGCCTATGATCTGGACTATCTGATTTCAAGACAGCCTACCAACCAGGTTGCATCAGCTGCGGCTGGTCTCAGCACGGCTGCCACGCCGACTGGAGCGCGCAGTCCGGCAATGAATGATGTTGATTACATGGATGTCTTCAACTTCTTCAATATGCCACGACTACCACCAGCTGAAGGTAGTCCTTCTACAAACGATACGGCGGGTATGAATGTACAAGGATACGGTGGTGATGCGGCCTCGCTGGATTTTGGACCTGGAATGTATGATTCGAACTCAGATTGGGTATCGAGGGGGCCGTAAGTGTGAACACCTATCTACTCGATCCTCGTAGAGTGTACAAAAGCAGCCTCTGGTCTATCGATAGTGTGTACATTTAGCCTCCCTGCGAATCATCCCTCATTGCTCCTGATTTAATTTTGCACTCGCAATTGCCAAGTTGACTTACGAAACAATTCTGCAATAATATTATGTTGTCTTGCTAGCTAGCTCAAGTCTATTTCCGGCTCAGAAATCCACCACGGTCGTACGAATGGCCTCGAAAACAACGCAAACGCCGCAACTCATCCAGCAACATGGGGGTGGTTGTGCGTGCTACTACTTTTCTGTTGGGGACTTTGAGTCTTCATCTTGTCTTTGAGACGACATCGGAGAGGTTGATCCTTGGGAAGGTCTAAATTTACTGCCTAAACCGCAAAAGGTATCTAGAAGCGAAAATCAAGCCCTACCCCGCAGTGGATTCTTTTTAGTAAAGTTCGCCGGTCACCTCTGGCGCGAGCGAGCGTCGAGCTGGAGGATTTGTTACGGCTCTGGGTCCGTGGATATTAGTCTACAGATGATACCTGCAAGATGTGCTGTGCGAGAAGGAACAAGAAGCACAGATGACCAAGTCACGATGTGGCGAACACGGGTTGCTACTCCGAAGCCTTCGGGCTAAGGCGAAGGCAGGCACGCTTCCTGTCGTCTGATTTCTCTGACTAACAAAAGCAGGATTTTTTCGACAAGTTCCATCTACGTCTCAGCTACACGTTGTCAATATTACGTTTTCAATCATCCCGCCAGCGCATAAACAGCATCATTAAAAGCATCGAAAAGATTCAACGCATCCACTCCTGTGACCACTCTCCCCGCCTCGTCTCGTATTTTTGATTTCTGGCTGTCACAACATCGCTACTTGACTGCGTCCCATGATCACCACCCCTTGGCTCTTCACCCGTTGCATCGTCTCGACTGCTAGATCTGGCTCGGAGTCGACCTCCTTACACCGCTGGTGACTACTACTTCGATACCTGCAGCGCTTGGCCTGAGAAGATTTTGCGTGACAGCACATAACGGGGGTTTTCGCTATAAACTTGTCAATCCTTGTTTCTGACTCCCTTTCATCATAGTGTAAGCTATAATTGCGCTTGTTCGCTGCCATCGGCTCAACGATCAATCACTCCATACTAACTCTCATGTCTAAAATGCCAGGCAGATTACTTCGACTAAGGAGTTCCGGGAACAAGGACAAAGACTCACAAGGCTCGATACTAGACGGCCCAACATCGCCCAACGAGCTGAAGAGGGAGAAGACGAGAAACATACAGGACGGACATTCACCAGACAGGATGGAAGCATTGAAGAAGCATGGTCTGGCTGGTCTGGGCAGCAGGAGCAAGTCGAAAGATCAACAAAGGGCACCGTCAAGAGACCAGCGCATGCCATCGATATCTCAACAAAGAGGCAGTCCAAGTCCTTCTTTGCGACCAACGAAGCCAGTTAACAAGCTCAACATCAAAATCGAATCTCCACCGAATGTTTTCTATGGTAACCCGACACAGTCTACTGGCGCATTGATGTCTGGACTGCTCAAGATAACCGCTGTAGAGCCGGAGTCTATATTGGAGCGCTTTGACATGGAGCTATATGCATCAGTTACCGCGCGCAAGCCCGTCCATGCGAATTGTCCGGATTGTGCAGTTCAGAGGTCGAGTCTGTTTAGCTGGAAGTTCTTGACACATCCGAAATCATTGGAAGTTGACGAGCACGACTTCCCATTCAGCTGGTTGCTGCCTGGTCATTTGCCAGCAACTACATCCGGTATCCTGGGAAATCTAGAATACTACCTCGAGGCTAAAGCTGTTATCAGACGACCTGGACAAGAATCTGAGACTTTATCACTACATCATCCTATCATTGTTAAGCGCGCTCTAGGTCCACTGCCTGACAAGAACTCCCTCCGAATATTTCCTCCAACGAATCTTACAGCGCATGTCTTACTCGCTCCTGTTATTCATCCTATTGGCGACTTCAACGTTCTGATGAAGTTGAACGGCTTGACAGACACACAAAGAGATGTGATCACGCGGTGGAGCTTGCGAAAGATGACATGGAAGATCGAGGAGCACGAGAAAATGGTCAGTCCTGCATGCGCAAAGCATTCTGCCAAGTTGGGCGGAGAAGGAAAGGGCATACAGCATGAAGATTCAAGGGTATTGGGTGAAGAAGAGGTGAAGACTGGATGGAAATACAACTGGAGTGAGGGTGCATTGGAGCTGGAATTTGCTGCACGACCATCCGGTGCACCCCAACCTCTATGCGATATCGACTCACCAAGTGGTTTATCAGTAACTCATCACTTGGTAATTGAGCTGGTTGTGGCAGAAGAATGGGCACCCATCAAGAAACCTGAAGCTCTTACCCCAACTGGAGCAGCAAGAGTGCTTAGAATGCAATTTGTGCTCATGATTACCGAGAGGAGTGGTATGGGTATCAGTTGGGAGGAAGAACAACCACCGGTTTACGAAGATGTGCCTGCAAGCCCACCTGTCTATGCCACTGACGATTTGAGGAAACTGAAGCAGCCTTCACTACCTTCTGCAGCATTCCTCATACCATCAGGCTCAAGCTCACCAAATATTGTACCTATTGGCCTTGGGAGCGGAGGCAGTCGAGTTAGGGAACCTAGCGCTCTAAGATTTGCATCGACAAGAGAATACACTGGACCACCCCTTGATCACTTGGAAGAGGAAGTGGAAAGGCTGGATCTTAGAGATGGAGATGGTGCTGGACCTGGACCTTCACAAGCGCATATTGCGGATCATATTGGTGATCATGCTAGACCTAGTGCGAGGAGTAGGAGAAGATTGGATGTCGATGATTTTATGAGTGAAGCTACAGATTCGAGGGGACCTCCTCCACCTCCGCGGGCAGATGATTGACTGGGAAATAAGTAGCCTCGCAGGAGACGTAGTGGTTTTGGGTATTGTTAGATTAGCATAGAGCGTTGGCGTATAGAGTCAATACTGAGTGATGTCGTTCCATGTGACATTTGAGTCCATTGAACAACCTGTCCACTTATATTCTTCCAGCTGCACTCGCTGACTCCCTCATTACAAAGATTCACTCTCCAACGTCTCGCACGCAAATCGCTTCACACAAGAACATCCCACATCCCACCACCGTGTGGTAACATCCCATACCACCTTCTCACCACATACACACCAAATGACAACACAATTCAACACCAAATCCCCCACCATCCGCCGCATCCTCCGCGAAGCAGCCGAACTCTCCTCGTCTCCCTCGCCAGACTACCACGCAGCGCCCTTGGACACCAACCTCTTCGAATGGCACTTCACCCTCCGCGGCCCACCAGCCCCCTCCCCCTTCGCAAACGGCATCTACCACGGTCGCATCGTCCTACCCCCCACCTACCCTCTCCGTCCGCCCTCGTTTCGCTTCCTCACGCCCTCAGGCCGCTTCGAAGTGAATAGGGAGATATGTTTATCCATTTCGGGGTTTCATGAGGAATCGTGGCAGCCGGCTTGGGGAGTGCGGACGGCGATAGTGGCGTTGAGGAGTTTTATGGTGGAGGGGGTGGCGGGACAAGTTGGGGGCTTGGAGAGTAGTGAGGGTGTGAGGAGGCAGTTGGCGGGGCAGAGTGGGACGTGGAGGTGTGGTGGGTGTGGGGGGAGGAGTAATGAGGAGGTGTTGAAGGAGCAGGAGGAGTTGGCGAGGGCGATGGTGGAGGAGGAGGGGAGAGCGAAGAAGGAGGAGGAGAAAGTGCCGCCGGAGTTGAGGTTGGGGTATAGAGAGGATATTGGGAGGGGGAGTGGGGGTGAAGATGGTGCGGAGGGTGCTGGAGTGGTCACCGCTGGAAGTGGAAATGAAGATGGTGATGCGGTGAAGAAGGATGTGCTGGAAGACACAAAGGGTTCGGCATTGACATCATCGTCAGCGCTGTCGTCAGAGTCTGCGCAAGGAGCTACACAACCGCCACAAAACCACACCGAACCAATATCGCCTCCAGCAGCACCCCATCCACAACCAGCCACACTACCACCCACACAAACCCTTGCAGAATTCCCCGCACTGGTACAGCCACAAACACCGCGAACAACTTCGACACTGAGTGATTCTACATCTTGGGTCGACTATGCTATTGTTGGTATTGTGGTCATGCTGATTGTTATGGTCATGAAGAAGGTTTTGGCTTTGGAGGGGCTGTAACGGAGCAAGGACTACATCTATCAATAAATGAGGGATCGGTGTCCGATATTACGCTATGAGAGGAGGAAGCTCTGCTGTGACTACGATGGGATAGTACGAAGGTGTGGACATTGATATGGGCACTGATGAACAATACGACGACATCACGAATTCTATGACGGGGAGTTGGACGGTATGCTTTTTGGCTATATTGGTTGATAGAGAAGATTACCTGGCCCTTGGGACCAGCGTGGGAATGTGAGCAAGTCAAATAAGATAGATCTCAGTTGAAGACTCTCAGAATTAAACCTATTTCTGTACTATATACAGAATCGATACAACCCCTTTTGCTATACCATGCATCAAGCTCTGATAGTAAAGTTGTCGGCATAAACTGGTGATAGTAAATTGTACACAGCACATCCCCTTCAGAATTCGTGGCCTAGGACCGCTGTGGAGGGTATCCGAAGTCTCTTCGAGCTACTCACCTCATGCCGTTCTCTAGTATCCTGGGCTCTTCCTCGATTGATTATTTTATTTCAATTACATCTATCAAAATCTAGAAGGTCTACGGACACTCTTCCCACTTTATGATACCTTAATTGTCCTGGCCCACGAAATCTGACAACGACGTGGGAGTACAAATTGTTCCAGTCCACCTGATCCCGAATGAAGTACTTTGATCAAAGCTAGATTTCATGATTACCCTCGCTTCGTTGTATATCGCTATGGCTAGCGAGGACACAGGTGTTTTGGATGTGATGATAAAGACGAAGGATCGCGTGAGGAATATCAAAGGCTCGTCGACCGCCGTGTACTTGGGAGTGGTGGGCTCTGGATGATGCTGTTCCACTCTGAAATACTCTGCAGAGTTGTTGGAGATGTAGGAATGTAGAACCGGACGAGACTGGATCTCCTCTGCTTCGTCCTCTCTCGCGGCGGATATCACTTGATTGCCGAGTGAGACGAAGGATACTAGCAGGTTGCGATTCGTGTGGCAACTTTTTTGATCGTTGGCGAGGGCAATCCGAATAGTAGTCCGTATTGTGTTATTGTTTGATGATGGCGATGAGCGTCAAGACCTCTCTTCCCACTGGGGTCCTTAGCGGGATCAAGATGTGTTTACAAATCTGCAGGTCAGGCGAGTGTCTAGAACAACCTTGAGTGCTAGACCTTGTCTTCTATACTCTTGCTCGATAATAGCCTTGACACATCCACAATCACTTCACCCATCCTCATCTTCGACCTCCTCCATCTCTACACGCCTGAGATACATCTGTGCTTTATCAGCCTCATTACCTCCATTATCGTCAGCCATTATCAGAAATTCAGCCTCCTTCTCCGCTTCTTCCACAATCAATTCTGCATCTTTCTCCATGGTTGCGTGTGCCAGTTCTCGCTCGAATGCAAGCTCCTCGGCGTTCAGACGTGTCACGTCGTCTTCCGGTTTTATTGATGATATGGGCGGTGTTTGTGTTTGATTCTCCACAGCAGATTTAGCAGCATATCCTGCCGCCTCCAGAGCATCGACCTCCTCCGGTTCGAGGTACCTCCCACCAGGAGCAGTTTCTCCTTTTAATGCCTTTAGCTTTGCTGCGACTGCTGCTGGCACGAACTTGGATGTTGCCTCCTTCTGTAGATTCCGTACTTGTGGTGCAGCAGAGTATACGGTTTTGGCGGGAGCTGCAGGAGTAGCTCGTTGTGGATTTGTAGCTGGTGCACGATATGGTATCGGTGGAGGTGTATCGCGCGGCATGGGTATCCTTCGAACATCTTCATCTGTAGGTGGTGAATCCTCCCGCCTACCACGCTGCTGGCCTCCTCTTCCACCACCAATCTCTGATGTATTCGGATTGTCACCGCCGTCTTCGCGCCGTCTCTTCCCTAATGTCCCTTTATCGACCACGCCTGCATCTTCTCGCGCTTTACGTATACTTTTCACATCCCGCTCCAGTTTCTGTAGTATCTCCCGGTCTCTCGGGCGTATTTCTCCGCCTTGCGCTTCTTGCGTTGCTTTGATCTCGTCGATTTGCTGTTGTAGTCGATCTGGGTTGCGGTGGGCTAGCCGTTCGTTGCGCTGGGCGGTTATGTTGGCTTTGTTCTTTTTGATGGCTTTATTCTTTTCGGTCTTTTTGTGTTCGGCAACTGGGTTGAACTTCTTTTCCTTGTCTTTGGCCATGGCTGCGATTGGGCGATTGGGAAGTGGAGATGTCGAGGGGTACGAGGACGAAATGAAGTCGACTGGCTAGCCGATGTTCGACTCCTGGGATGACTATGTACGCAACAGAATGTCTTTTGTATTAAATAGAGCGATGCGAATGTTGCTATGAGACAGTTTGCGGTTGTTGACGATCATTAATGACGAATGTTTCAGATCTGTATCAGAAATTTGACACGTGACTACCCTCTCTACTAACAGTAACAACAACATCGGACTTTCGTATCCTACTTCAAGCAACTTTGTGTGGCTTCTGTCGGGTCTTTATTGCTAAATGTCTGCCAACTCCATCAATACATTCCAATGACCACGCCAATCTTTGGCAGAACGTCACCATCTCCCACCCCTCGGACACGACGAAGTTTCGCGCGGCGATGTGAAAGAACATGCTGGGCATTCATTTGCTATTTCCCAGTTGTGCTGGTATACGCCCTGACCACCTGGGCTGTCTATGTTCAGGCTCAGCTGGGACTCAAAGCGAGCAGCAATAGCTGGGCTGGTAAAGTGAAAATGGTCACAACAAGACCAAAGACATGTGTACTAATTCCATGCAATAAAGGCCGAGGCACTTCAATTCTAGGCATCATCCTCTTCATCCTCCTCAACTGGTCATACACCACAGCAGTCTTCTCAGATCCAGGCTCCACACTCTCCTCCTCCACACACAACAGCTACAGCGCTGTCCCCGCAGAAGAAGACGCGCGAAATGCCATCCTCACATCTCTAACAGCCAAATCAACCGGGGAGCTACGTTTCTGCAAAAAGTGCCAATCTCGCAAACCCGATCGCTGCCACCATTGCTCGTCATGCCGCCGTTGCGTTCTCAAAATGGACCATCACTGTCCCTGGCTGGCTACGTGTGTTGGCTTTCGTAATTACAAAGCCTTTCTCCTCTTCCTGATCTACGTCTGTCTTTTCTGCTATCTTTGCTTCGCTGTTGCTTTGGAGTGGTTGTTACGGGACATGATGTCCCAAGGACAGTTTGACGAGACTTTTGCACCTGTTAACAATATCTTATTGGCGGTGGTATCTGGTATATTTGGCCTAGTACTGACGGGTTTTACTGGATGGCATATCTACCTCGCCTCGCGCAACATGACCACGATCGAAAGTATGGAGAAGACACGGTATCTGACGCCCTCGAAAAGAGAAGACGATGCACGCCACTATATCATCGGAAATGGAAGTTCGCATGCAGAACTAGTCGACCACATCATCCAAGCGCCCGGCGTCACCAGACCCGAAGAAGGAGAAGTCGTAACAAATCACAACGACGACCCATCACAAGAATCAAATAATATAAACGTATCTCCAGCACAAAAGTCGCTACGACGCAACTACTCCGACCTCGAAAGAGAGCGGGAGCGTGCCCGGTATAACGCCTACCTAGATGAGCGCGATTCACAATCCTTACCTCACGCCTTCGATCTTGGTTGGCGCAGGAATCTACTACAGATCTTTGGTGCACAACCCATCCTATGGTTCGTTCCAATACTCAATAGTATCGGTGACGGATGGATGTGGCAGCCGAGTCAAAAGTGGCAGGACACGAACGATGCGTTGAGACTGGCGCGTGCAGCGCGGCAAAGAGAAGATGAAGCTGCAGCTGCAGAAAGGTCGAGACAGAGGCAATCGAGGCAGTTCAAAGTCCATGTTGCTCCTCCACCCAAGTATGGTAGTGGACCGACCAATGGTGAGGGTAGAACTAATCCCAATGTCGGTATACCGAGAACGACTAACGCTACTGCGAATTGGAATGATATCCCAGGCGATTTTTTGGATAATTCCACGCAGCCTGGACGAGTTGGACGGAGGGATGGGGATGTGGGTGGATAGACCTGCATGATATCGTCGAGTATGTATTCTGTCTCAGGTTTAACATTTTCTTGCTTCTTCTATTCGAGGCTGTAGTCTTCGTGATGCGAATTTCTTGTGATATGATGTGTAGAAGCTCTCTCAAGCGATGTAACACTTTTCTTGCTCTCCCTTACGTTGCAGCGTCTACAGTCACTGGGCACTCGAAGACGGATAGCCGAAGCGCCAACGCAACACATTCGCTGGCTTCATATCATTGGAAAGTTGCATCTTTGAATTTCATCGTCTCTTCGTTTCTCTTATAAGAGAAAACATAGCGTAAAGCTACAGTATCCTAACTATCTAAGCTAAAAGCGCATGCGTCGACTATCCAATCCCTGAAGCAGTTGCGTTATCAAGCTCCCATCATCTCGACCTCATAAGCCCTTCGAAGAGCGCCCAAAACCGCCGTCAAAAGGAAAATATCTACATATATTGGTTAATTCCGTCTGGTCCAATCACCAAAAAACAGAGGCCAAATCGAAACCACATCACATCGTTTCCAAAACACCAAGTCCAGCGCCGCTAAAAAGTCCCAGGGCAATATGCCACACGCTCAATGCGCCATAACCTTCCACCCCTCCTTCCTATACGTCTTCGCAAAGTACGTAATGCCAACAATAACAGCACACCCACTGCACACCATAGCAGTATAAAAGCCCGCTCTAATTCCATGAAGTTTCTGTTCCTTTGTCTCCTGGATCGGTGTAGAATATATCTCCACAGTTCCAGCGATACCTAGGAAAGTGGCGATGCTGTAGTTGACGAAAGTGTTGACGAGAGATGCAGCAAGACCTTGGTGTTCGCGAGGCATGGAGTTGGAGAGAATGACTGTTGCGGCAGGGAAGGACATATCCATGCCGAAAGGCATGATGACGATGCTGACGAAGGTCATACCCCAGTAGACTCTGCGAGCAAGTTAGTAAAGATGTTTTGATGAATGTGTTAGTAAGAGGATTTGAGACGTACTGTTCAACAGGTGCAAAGCCACCAATCAGCTGACCAATGAAGAAAGCGCACATCGACACCATCATCGTAAAGCTGACTGGAGTATGCGTAAGCATGAATCCAGTTAATCCAGCCGCCAAAATACCAGTAATAACAGCTGGTGAAAACTGCGCGGTAAAGCTCAAAGGAGAGTGTTCCCTCTGCTCCATGATGAATCTGCTAGTGTAAAATAGCCAGACTCCAAAAGATCCCCATCCAGTACCAACACAAGTCAATACGAAGCCAGTAGCGCCATCGAGAATGGCCAGGGGCAAGAGAGGGTCCTTGACTTTGCGCTCAATGTAGAAGAAGAAACCGGTGATGAGAAGACCAAGAATGAGGAGGAAGTAGACATAGGGACTGTTCCAGCCAGAGATGGGAGCCTCATTCCAAGCAACGTTAACAAGAACGAGACCAGTGACACCTGAGATGGCACCTTGCCAGTCGAATGAAGGACGGGCAGGAAGACGGCAACCAACCTCGTGAGGAATAACGAGAAGAGCGAGGAAACAGAGGATAAATGCAGTGAGACCGTAAGTATAAAAAGTCCATGGCCTAAAATTCTGAATTAGAAAGAGTTACCGGTAATAATGAGTATAACTTGGTACTTACCACCATAAGTATTCTGCAAAGACGGAGCCAGAGAGAGCACCAAGGACGAAACCCATGGGTGCTACTGCACCGAAAATGGAGAAGACAATGTTCTTCTTGATGCCGACAGGATATGCGCGACCAAAGAGAGCGAGACCATTAGGCATCAAGAGAGCAGGACCGATACCTTGCAGGGCTCGGCAGACATCGAACCAGATTTCCTGTTTGGTATATGCAGCGAATCCACAGAGAACAGCCCACATACCTAACCATGCGTAGCCAAAGACAAACACTCTCTTGTGTCCGAGAATGTCACCAATTCTACCACTGACAAGGATGAAAGTGCCTACAGTGAGAGAATGGGCGGCAATATACCAGGTCATATCTGCCAGGCTATTCGTACCAAAGGTAGCTCCAATGGTGGATAGAGGAGCAAGAGCTTGACCCATGGCGGCTTGTGTCATCAGATGAGAGATGGCTACCACAGCAATGAAAGCAATCTCACGAAGGAGAGGCATCTTTATTGGGTCGTGGAGTGTAATAGGCTGCTGGTCAGATCCTGACGTTGGTGTCATGGCGCCCTTTTCGCTGTATGGTAGGTTGTGCTCGTAAAGAGCTTCTGGATCGTGCTTGCCTTCGATGAGAAAACTCATGCTGCGATTGGTAGGCATGTGGAGAGGTGTGATGTTGTCGGCAGATGACATTTGAGATGCAACTGGCCGTGTGTGAATCATGATGCTAGGGTCGAATTTGTCTTGCTTGGGAGGGATGATGAATGTTTGTGCGGAAAGAGAAGGATGGTGTAGACCACCGCCGGTTACTGGTCGGCTGCCGCTGGAGTTTGATGTCGGTGGGGAAGGTCTTTCGGACAAGGGTCTTCTTGGACTGTCACTTCTGCTTGGTGGTGGGAGTTGTGAGAGATGTTGAGGATATGGTTCTTGAAAGTAGTGTGCTTGTTGAGGCTTCTGCAGGTCGTAATCGGAAGAGTTGTGGTTTGGTAGTTGAGGACGTTCGGTGACAAAGGTAGAGGTGGTAGATCTGCCAGAGAAGGTGGAGGCAGCAGTGCTAGCTCTGTCACGGCCAGCTGGACGAGTTTCTGTGTACAAGGAAACAGATGAGCGACGTAATTGCTGAGGCATGTTCGTTTCTCGTGGAATGACGTGACGTTCGTGATTAAGGAAGAAAGAATGATGGAGAGATTAGAAGGGAAGAATGAGGATGAATGTACCTAAGTATGAGAAGTGGTCGTTGAGTAGGTCTTCGAAGCCAGCAGGAACATGGTGTTCATGCATCTCCATTTTGTATATGTGGTGAGCCTTGCTTCCTTCAAGCAAGGAGGTTGAATGAGAGTGGAAAGTGATGCAAGCTGAATGCAAGTTGCTGCAAGCTGATGCAGGACGTAGTCAAGTGACAATTGACAATTGGTTGCTATTCTTGCTAGTATCACAGGCCTATGCACGTCGCGATGCGGTGTAAGAGGCGGGTGGTATCAACGAGGGTGTTGCTGGGTGAGCTGAAACGAATGACTGGACAACGAGACGAGAAAGAAGAAAGTCGAGGGGCAGGATAGCGGAGCAGTCTAGTACTAACAGCCATCTTTCTCCAAATGACGCTAGCACAGCAACATCGCGGCGACCCTCTAATCTCCATCAGCATCAGCATCTCCCATCGCTGCAGGTATCGAATCGCAAGTCACAGATTGCTGGTATGATGGCCGGACATTAGCATACACCGTTGACCGCGAGCTTGGGCTGGAGCCACCTAGCACAAGCACTAAATGAGTTCCAGCTTGGCTCGAGCAAGAGAACAAAAGCTACACAGCAAAACAGTGGCAGTTGCTAACAAAAGTTGGTTTGTTGTTGTCATGGCCTTTCCGCGGCTAAGCGTTTATCTTTCGGCAAGCCCTTTCCGCAACTGTTCCTGCCGATCTTAAGCCTTGGTACCTGAGTAAGCGCGCCATGGTTGGCCCAGCCACATTAAGTAACTGTATGCAACGTCACACCCATGATGAGAGGCTGGCAGTACATGATATACTATCCTGCGCGCTATCTCTTTGGTTGTCCAAGAACGAATAGTAAATGCAGAAGACCGATCAATCTCACGTCACTCTGAACTGAAATGAGAAAAACAAAGCAAGCTCGCGCTGAATAGAGTTAAAGTTGGCACAATCCCGGAGGCCGGTTCAGCCATCGGACTTTCATGCAAAGCACGCGCCGGAACATGGCAGAAACGACCTCATGTCCTTCCCTCCTCGTCAAACCCTTCGTCAATTCTTCTCTACTTGTCCATTTTCGTTCAGGCTTGGTCAAGAGTAGTAATAATTGCCTTTCTATACCCGTGCATGGAAAGTCCTCCCGAAATCCTTCATCCTAATTGAGTTTGCAAGCGCTGGAGTAGCTTGGAATTTGCCGGCATCAACAAACACAAAACATCACCACGCGATCAAGGGGAAGAGAAAGGGACTTCCCCAGCATACCATAGAACGGATGCTGTTCATCATCTTAAGACCTCACCCTTGCAATCGCATACGAGCGATGTCCTCATTATTACCAATACACGACGTTAGCAGTCCATCTTAAAGCAGACAACACCGCCACGGCCATCTCCAGTAACCGCTTTCCAGCTTGGCAAAATTCACAATTCCATGCATGAGCCACGGACTTGATGAGCCACATCCTTCTTCGTTTCTTCTACCTGGTATTTTGCTGATTCCTTGTGTCTACACCGTCGATACCGCCGGTGTATCTATGGCAGTTGTATCGAAAACTGCTGCTGTTACCGAGGGTGCTAATACAGAGGCCCCTACTACCACTGGCTAGAACGTTGTGCTGGCCCCAGTATCTCCGTCAGTGGCGACGAGCTGAGCCGGCTGGCTGTCTGTATTGACCGGGAGAGTCCACCTTGGAAGTTGTTGTAAGCGAGGCACGATAGCACCATGTGAACTCTCCGCTGCAGCAATATGCTTTTCATTGTGTACAAGCCAGCGGGCAAATCAGCTTCGAAAAAGGCTAGGCATTAACAATGACTGTGCTCCTCAGGACTCGCTACAGTCCTCCACATACGAATCCAAGACACCAACAACAGTATATCAATAGTTTCGGTCGTGCTGGACGTACTGTACTCGATATGGATCCATTTGTCACGAGGATGAGGTAAGCAGCCACATGGTTTTATTGATCAACAACATTGTGGTCTTTTCGGCAATTCCTGTATGTCGATCACTCATCCCATCTCAAGATGGAGCTATTGCAGCTACGGTTAAGCGCGAAAGGTGGTCTCATCGCATGGACGTGAGTACTCCCACCGGTCCTTAGGCGCGCTGGTACGGTACAACCAAGTTCGCTGTCCACCATCATCGTCATACTCCACCACGTATAATAGTATCATGATGACAATTTTGCACGGTATCGGGTTGGTTGCTCGACTGTCGTACTACTCCATCACTTATGGGAGTATCATTGATGACAACCAGAAGCCAACAATAGCGTGCCCGGAACAAGATATTCACGATCATACCCTATAACATCCATACGGCTCGAAAAATCAGGGACTGCTTCTCATTTCCAACCACTAGGCTCAAGGATCCTAACAGAGTGAGTGAGGGTACTTGGTGCCGTCACGAGCTCAGTTTCATCCTTATCAGTGCCCTCCTCCTCGGTCGTGTTACTGTCGTAGTAGCTATCGAGGGTTGCTGTCTTCTCATCTTCTTTTCTTCCCTTTCCGTGCGTGCTTCAGAGCGGACGCTGTAGGGTCCAGTATCTACTTGTCTTCGTCCGACGGTAGACATGACCAAGCTGTGAAGATACCTGCGGAGCTGGTTCGAGTATGTAGTTGGGTATGTCACGGTGATTAATCAAGAGGAAATCAAAAATATACTCTCTCTTTAGAAGCCTGAGTACTCTCTGCTGAGCAAGATCTGGTCTTTCAACTAAGAGAGAAAAGCTGTGCTACATGGGGTTACTGACGAACCCTGTGGAGATTGTATATGTCTGTACATGGATTAATCCTTCTTCCTCCTCTTTCGTCTTCTTCGCGCCGTCTTGAATGCTCAAATGTGCATCACTTGCTGTCTACATTAACTCCGAATCACCAAAAGACAACAGTTCAATGATGAAACTCGTAAATCTAATCTTGCGCGTGTTTAATGACAATCTTTAGGTCTAGAGTTCCTATTCTCGACCTGGAGCTGCTTCTTTGAAGGAGTGCTGTTCTTGTCGCACTGCGACTTGCAATGGTCAGAAAAAGGAACTATCATTGAACTATGGTCTCCCTACCTGCGTGGAAGTTAATAAGGAGCTTTCAATTTAACAATTTAACAATCTAGATATACTTGCTAATGTCTTGTCGTTGATCTCAATTCGATTTATACTCCTAGTAGTACGAAGTCCTCATTTTGCCTTTGATCACTTGAATGAATTAGGAGGTGAGCGGATTATGGTATTCTACTCTTTCTCTTCACAGAAAGTGCTTGGATAGTGCATACTACTGTATAGATGATGGGGTGGTCGTTGAAACTTGATTGGGAGAGTTTCGTTGATGCTTTTACTACTATTATTACTTGATCCTTGTGTTTTACTACTTGTTAATTCCACTTCTCTATCTCAAGCTGCTTATCCCGGCGCTGTGACTTTGATAGATACGATTGCGATGCAGGTGCTCACTACCTGACCTTGCCGATGAGAGCGGATTGGGATGTTTCGACGACTCTGGGTTTTTGGTTATTTTTTGCGTCGCGGTCTCAGTCACAAGAGTGACGAGGTTCTCGGTGTTGCCTTTTGGCTGCAACTCTCTTTGGGCATGGTTGGCTGTTTGGGAAAGCATGGTGGTCTGGTTTTTTGATGTTTTGGACATGGCTCACGACACACGATTCCGATTAACATAAACCGTGAAGATGACTTCAGCAGGAACAACAATCATATTCGGCACCTTGAAGACAGGCTCATACCTCATCATCCGCACCACTCTATTCCATTCCTCATCACGACCTAGTCTTTGCCTCTTCCAACAACCACTCCAACCCCTCAATCCCATCCCTCACAAACTTCTCCGCCGCCAGCAATTGCGGAAACATACTCGTAAACCCATGTGGCAAACCAGGATACATATAGCTCTTCGTCCGCACACCTGCCTCCTTCAACGCCTCCTCATATATCAACCCATCATCTCTCAACGGATCCATACCACAAACCAAAAAGCACGTCGGTGGCATTTGCGTATGTCCGTTTGGCCAGAAAAACGGCTTATACAGGTGTGACTCTGTATCTGGAGCGTAGTGATGCATAAAGTAGGCGCCCAGCTTACTGTTGAGGATAGGAGCATCCTCGTTTTGTATGTGGGAAAGGTGGTGTGAGCGATATTTGTCGGGAAGCTGGCGGGGGTCACCGATGACGGTTGGGATAATCAGAAGAGAGCCTGTGAGTGGTGGTGATAGTTTCTCGTCACGGGCTTGATGAGCAGCGACGTCAGCGAGGTTGGCTCCAGCGGACGTCCCGGCAATTATAAAGCCGAGACTGGGGTTTGCACCAAGGGTGGAGGCGTTGGCAGCGGCCTAGGCTTGGTTGTTAAGACGCTAATATAGTTTGAAGTAGCCTCTATGTCATGACATACCCATTTGAGTGAATCCCACGCATCGTGCACTGCATAAGGAAATTTAAACTCTGGAGCTTTTCTGTATTCGACGCTCACGACAACGGCCCCAAGACTTTGAGCCCAGTTCTTGCATACGAGGTCGTCATTGTCAATATCACCAAGCACGAAACCACCACCATGGAAGTTTAGGATGATGGGGCTACCATTCGATGATGCATTCGCTGGCTTGTAGACTCTGGCAGGGATTGTCTGCTGATCTCTGGTTGGGATGGTAATGTCTTCAGTGACAATACTGGTGAAGTCTGGGACTGCAGAGCCAGGAAGTTGTCGGTGTCGCAGCTTGGCTGCCGCTCTTATCTGCACTGGCTCGAGCTGAGTGATATCAGGTAGTGGACCGATTCGTTTGAGTATTTGCTCCAATTGAGGGTCAATCTTCGAGAGTGCCTCGAGCTCTTCTGTTGTTCGTAACATGGTTCTTGTTGTTTGCAGTTAAAATGTTGAAAGGGCCACGTTCTATGCACTTGTTGCGGAATATGCCGAGGTCTCACGTGATAATTCATGCTGTGTCAGAATCAACGCGTCTTCTCTTCATGGACTTGTTTCTGCGAGGTGTCCCCTGCTCATCACCACTTGTTGTGACAGCTCCATCCCCGTCATCCTCGTGCATCCATTCCTTGCCTTGCCCTGGGCTCTTTCGCCTGAATTGGCCAGCACCAACTGCTATAATGTCGTCTTCGCTGTCACTATCCTCCAGATCGAATAGTACTGGCATTGTGAAATCGCTCTGTTCGTATCCTCTTTTGACAGGATCAATCGTCAGCACGTCGATATCTTCGTCTTCCAGATGTTGCAACCTCTTGTGCATTTCTTCAATAGGGTGAATGTCAAACTCGTCCTCGTGCTCAATATACTCTTGATTCTCTTCCACCTCTTGAAAATCAGGCGCCAGAGCTGACCATTTCTGCGGTGTCGTGACGGACCATAGGTACACTCTTCCACTATCCATACCGCTTGCCGCAATGTAAGGCTTAAACGGATGCCATTCTACCATAGACAGCTCTTCTTTTGGCCCTTCTAGAATTTTCTCCAGACTACCATGTTCTCTTTCCCATACATAGAGATGGTGATTCATATAGATTGAGGCGACGACATACTCTCCAGAAGAGCTGAAGGTGACATGGTTCCATGAAAGCCGATTGACAATATCTTGGTACTTCTGCTCATTTTGTATTCTAAATTGGTCAAAGTCGAGCTTGGGACTGTCAAGGTTTGGTATCTCAAAGGTCCTGATGATTCTGTCACTTGCATTGACCACGATTTCGCGACCAGTAGTGGAGAGACGGAGCATTGTGACGATCGAGTTGGTTAAACGGACAGAGTAAAGTGTTTGTTTTGACGATGTCTCGATAATGTTGAGCCAACCCTTGTTAGTACCGCTGAGAATGTGGTTGCCTGATGTGGAGAATGCTAAAACTGTAGTAGCCTGTTTTGCGTCTTGAGCAATCTGCTTTTCTGTCGCATTTTCCAGCTCCAGTTGTGATCGCTTGGGAGCAGAGGGAAGTGGCTGTTTGATAGGTACGTTTCCAGAAACGTCGACAAGGACTGGCGGAGCATCGAAAAGGGCTGCTATGAATTGCAGACTATAGCTTTATGTAAGTCGGCTCAGTCTTGTGCAACAAGCTGTTAACATACTGGTCATGTGGATGAAACTCAGCCATGAAGACTGGAGCTTCGAAGCGCACAGTGCGCATACGTGAGCCATCTTGCAGATCCCATACTACGACTTTCCAATCTTGCGAGGAACTCAAAAGGTATCTGCCATTCATAGACCAGCTCAATGACTGTACTTGTCGAGTATGTCCGCGAAGCTTGCGTGCTACGCCGTTGGTGTCGATGTCGAATATGACGATGGTGCCGTCGAGCTAGGAAGAGATATGAGTCGAAGCTCTGAAGATGATATTGACCATTTCGTACTCTGCCTGAAGCCAGGAAGTCACCGCTCTTGCTGAACTTGATACACGTTGCATGGCCACTGTCTTCTACGCGTTAGTCGTTGCGTCGATATTTCTCACCAGCATTAACGTACGTAGACTACCAATCAAGGTCTCTGGACAGTCCTGAGCAAGAACAAAAGGGTCGAGAAGTGAGAGATTCATGGTCACGTCGATATGTAGAGCAGACTTCAGTAACAAGACTCAAGAGCGACCAGCGCTCGAACATAAGAGGAACACAGATCAAGATTCATCTTCCGCAATCCTCACTTTGAAATCTGAAACATTCTATATTTTGTTCGCGTGTCGACCTCCACAAAGTAGACGCGAAAGCACGGGCCACATTCAGGGTCCAGAGGTTGATTTGAGCAGAAGGGCGAGAGAGTCACAACCTCACACAACATCTCTCGCACCACCACCACCACCCATTCCTACCGCATCTCGACGCAGCGCGCTCTAAGTGAAGCGCCCGTGCCGCCATCTTTACGACTACGAATAACGAGGAGAAAGCAATAGGACAGCCGGACTGTAGCGCAAAGAACGAATCCCAGGAGCCGCCTCGCCTCCCGGCCTGAAGGCTTGAAGCGCTAAGCGCAAGTCGCTCGATTATCTCTTCACAGCTCGATATCTCTCTTTCGGTTGACGACGCTCTGGAGCCTTTGCGACCAAAGAGTACTCGTAGCAACATCTTGTGCAGAGTGCGCAGCTCAAGACGCTTTCCAGGTCAATAAGATTCAACAACAATAACCGCAATCATGTCGAACTTCAGCTTTGCGTACTCGAGTGCGCCCCTCAAGACGATCCAGGAGGTACAATTCGGTTTGCTGTCTCCAGAAGAGATCAAGAATATGAGTGTGGTGCATGTAGAATATCCGGAAACCATGGACGAAATGAAGCAAAGACCTCGTGAAAAGGGCTTGAACGACCCAAAGCTTGGTACTATTGATCGAAGCGTCATGTGTGCTACTTGTGGCGAAAACATGTCCGAGTGTCCTGGTCATTTTGGTCATATCGAGCTGGCCACACCAGTCTTCCACATTGGTAGGTACTGATGGTCCTTGATGTTTTAGATCGTTCACTGACAGGTTTCAAGGTTTCATGACAAAGACCAAGAAGTTGCTCGAGATGGTCTGCCACAACTGCGGGAAACTCCTCGTAGATGAAGTTGGTCTCACCACTCGAGTATAACCTGTTCATCAGCAGTACTAACAATAATTGGTAGAGCAATGCACAGTTCAAAGAAGCAATGCGATTTCGAGACCCGAAGAGACGATTCGACGCGATACACAGACTGTGCAAGCCGAAGCTAATCTGCGAAGCTGACCAACCTGACGACGAAGCCGATGGCAATCCGGATAAGGCGGCCAAGAAGCCCAAACACGGTGGTTGCGGAAACATACAGCCTGAGATCAGAAAGGAAGGACTGCGCCTGATTGGTGCCTGGAAGGTGCCCAAGGGTGAAGATGACGAGGAGAAAGACAGCAAGGAGAAGGACAAGAGACCTATCACACCACAGCAAGCCCTCAATGTTTTCCGCAGTATATCGACCGAAGACATTAAGTTGATCGGTCTCAGCAACGACTACGCCCGACCAGAATGGATGATCATTACGGTCCTCCCTGTACCTCCACCACCGGTCCGTCCTAGTATCGTCATGGATGGCAGTAGTAATGGTATGCGTGGTGAAGATGATTTGACCTACAAGCTTGGGGATGTCATCAGGGCCAACGGAAACGTCCGCCGATGTGAGCAAGAAGGATCACCACAGCATGTTTTGTCAGAATTCGAACAGCTCTTGCAGTTCCATGTGGCTACATATATGGACAACAACATCGCTGGTCAGCCTCAGGCCATGCAGAAGTCTGGACGCCCAGTGAAGTCGATAAGAGCACGTCTAAAGGGTAAAGAAGGTCGTCTTCGTGGTAATCTGATGGGAAAGCGTGTCGACTTTTCAGCACGTACCGTCATTACTGGTGATCCTAATCTCTCGCTGGACGAAGTAGGTGTTCCTCGAAGTATTGCACGTACATTGACATATCCAGAGACCGTCACGCCTTACAACATTGGCAAATTGTCCCAACTGGTCAGGAATGGCCCTAATGAACATCCCGGAGCAAAGTACGTCATTCGTGATACTGGAGAGCGTATTGATTTGAGGCATCACAAACGAGCTGGTGAAATCACACTGCAGTACGGCTGGAAGGTTGAGAGACACATTGTTGATGGTGATTTCATCATCTTCAATCGACAACCGTCTCTACACAAAGAATCCATGATGGGTCACAGGGTGCGTGTAATGCCGTATTCCACATTCCGTCTCAACTTGTCCGTTACCAGTCCTTACAATGCCGATTTCGATGGAGACGAGATGAACTTGCACGTTCCTCAGAGCGAGGAAACACGAGCTGAGATTATGAACCTTTGCATGGTTCCGCTCAATATCGTCTCACCTCAGCGGAACAGTCCTCTTATGGGTATTGTTCAGGATACGCTCGCTGGTGTCTATATGATGTGCCGTCGTGATGTGTTTCTCACCAAGGACCAAGTCATGAACATCCTTTTGTGGGTTCCTGATTGGGATGGTACAGTTCCACCACCCATTATCATCAAGCCTTCGCCTAGGTGGACGGGTAAGCAGATCATCAGTCTGGTCCTGCCAGCTGGTCTCAACATGGTTCGTCCTACTGATGAGGGTTGGAATACTCTCAATGATGACGGCCTGGTCATCAGCGACGGTGAGCTGATGTACGGCTTGTTCGTCAAGAAGATTGTCGGTGCCAGCGCCGGTGGTATCATCCATATCATTTACAATGAACTAGGATGGGCTGCTGCGGTTTCCTTCTTTAACGGTATGCAAAGAGTCGTCAATTACTGGCTGCTGCATCATGGCTTCAGTATCGGTATTGGTGATACCATTCCGGATATTGGCACGATGCAACAAATTCAGGACGCCATTTCTGAGCAAAAGACCGAGGTTGAAAGGCTCCAACGTCTAGCAGAGCAAGATGAGCTCGAATCAATGCCTGGACAGAATATCCGTGGTACTTTCGAGTCCAAAGTTTCAGCTGCTCTGAATAAGGCTCGTGATAATGCTGGTGCTAGAACTGAGAAGAGTTTGAAAGATCTGAACAATGCTGTTAAGATGGCTCGTTCAGGATCCAAGGGTTCCACAATTAACATCTCCCAAATGACGGCCCTCGTCGGTCAGCAGTCAGTAGAAGGTAAACGTATTCCTTTTGGTTTCAAGGATCGCTCACTGCCACATTTCGTCAAGGACGATTACTCACCTGAATCCCGAGGCTTCGTAGAGAATTCGTATCTTCGAGGTCTTACACCTTCTGAGTTCTTCTTCCACGCCATGGCTGGTCGTGAAGGTTTGATCGATACTGCTGTGAAGACTGCCGAGACTGGGTACATCCAGCGCAGACTTGTCAAAGCACTTGAAGATGTCATGGCTAAATACGACACGACTGTGCGCAACTCTCTTGGCGACATTGTCCAGTTCGTGTATGGTGAGGATGGCTTGGATGCTGTTCACATTGAGTCGCAAAAGATTGGGATCATCGATTGCTCTGACAAGAAATTGGAGAAGCTGTTTAAGCTCGACGTCATGGACCCTTCAGAAATCTCAAGCCTCTCTAAGTATATTGAGAATGCGAATGAACTCTCCGGTGATGTGGAGGTGCAGCGTGATCTTGACAACGAGTATGAAGCAATACTGAATGCACGCGTATTCCTCCGTAAGCACGGCTTTGAGGAGAGCATCCATTTACCACTCAACATCGACAGAATTGTGAAGACAGCAAAGACGAAATTCAGGATAAGAGACAACGCCAAGAGCAACTTACAGCCGAGTTATGTTATTCAGCAGCTTCTAGCACTCATGGATAGACTCATTGTGGTTCGTGGAGAAGACGCTCTCTCGAAAGAAGCACAAGAGTCTGCTACAATCTTGTTCAAGATCCTGCTACGGACAAAATTGTCATACAAGACAGTCGTTCAGGAACACCGCCTGAACAAGCTTGCTTTCGACAGTATTCTTGGTGAGATTGAAAACAAATTCCTTCGATCAGCTGTTAGTGCTGGTGAGATGGTCGGTGTTCTTGCAGCACAAAGCATTGGAGAACCAGCTACTCAAATGACTCTCAACACTTTCCATTTTGCCGGTGTTTCATCGAAGAACGTCACACTTGGTGTGCCACGTCTCAAGGAGATTCTGAACGTCGCAACCAACATCAAGACACCGTCTCTGGCCGTCTACCAAGAAGCCGAGAACCGCCACAGTCAAGAGGCGTGCAAACGTTTACGTAGTATTGTTGAGCATACTAGTCTTCGCTCCGTCACGGAGACTACTGAGATTTACTATGATCCGGAAATTCAGTCGACCGTGATTGAGAACGATCAGGATATGGTCGAGTCCTACTTCATCATTCCTGAAGATAATGCTGAGGATCCTAGCATGCAATCAAAGTGGTTGCTTCGTATAGTTCTTGGTCGAAGGAAGCTTCTCGACAAGAACCTGACTGTGCAAGACGTGGCATCCGCCATCAAGTCGAAGTTCCAGCGGGATCTTGCAGTCATTTTCAGTGACAACAATGCTGAGGAACAGGTCATCCGCATTCGAATGATTCACGGCAAGGATGGCGAAGACGAAGATACGGAGGAAGACTTAACCCTGAAACGTCTTGAGGCTCATCTGCTCGACGAACTGACACTTCGTGGTGTTCCTGGTATCGAACGTGCTTTCATAGCTGACAAGGATCGTTCTCGAATTGAAGAAGATGGCACAAGAACCACAGTCAAGGATGATCCTCTCTGCAAAGAATTCTTCCTTGACACAACTGGTATTGCTCTCAAGGATGTCATGGTCATTCCTGGTGTGGATTCAACTCGCATCTATTCAAACTCGTTTATCGAAATCTTCCAGGTCTTCGGCATTGAGGCTACGAGAGCTGCTTTGATGAAGGAACTGACACAAGTGTTGGCTTTCGACGGTTCTTATGTCAATCATCGACACTTAGCATGTCTCGTTGATGTTATGACGGCTCGTGGTCATTTGATGGCAGTCACTCGTCACGGTATCAATCGTGCTGATACTGGTGCTCTCATGCGTTGTTCCTTCGAGGAGACTGTAGAAATTCTCCTGGAAGCTGCAGCTTGTGGTGAACTTGATGACTGCAGAGGTATCTCTGAAAACGTCATGCTTGGCCAGCTTGCGCCACTCGGTACTGGTGAGCTGGAAGTCCTGCTCGACCAGAACATGCTCAACACTATCGCCGCCGATAACGCTGGACGTGCTGGTATGATTACTGGTATGGCTCCCAGTGGTGTATTGGCTGATGGTGCTGCCACTCCCTATGATATGGGTTCACCCATGCAAGCAGGTGGCTTCGCTTCACCGGACTATGGCGCTTCTTTCTCCCCAATCGTTCAGCATGGTCAGGACGAGTCTGGTGGCTTTACTGCGTATGGTGGTGCCGCATATGGAGACGGCGGTTTTAGTCCATACGGTGCGACAAGTCCTGGTTATGCTCCATCGAGTCCTTTCAGTAGTGGCACAAGCCCGACGTCACCAGGTTTCTCGCCCTCGAGTCCTGGTTATAGTCCGACTTCACCTGCTCTTGGTGGATATGCTACTAGTCCAGGCTTCGCTGCTGCTTCACCTCGTTTCTCACCAGCTTCTCCTGCCTTCACGCCAACTTCACCTGCGTACAGTCCAGCATCCCCAGCCTTTGGTCACTCTTCTATCTCACCAACCAGTCCGAGCTACTCGCCAACAAGTCCTTCATTCAGCCCCACTTCTCCCAACTACTCTCCCACTTCTCCGGTTGGACGAAGCACAAGTCCGCAATACAGTCCTACTTCGCCCAACTATAGTCCTACGTAAGTCTTGAGTTCTCCTCGTCATTTTAGATGACTTTTCTAACGAGCTATAGTTCTCCCAAGTACAGCCCAACAAGTCCACAGTTTGGAGGTGGAAATGGAAAGCAGACCAGCCCGACCTCGCCAAAGTACTCACCTACTTCACCACAAGCTTCTTACTCTCCGACTTCGCCGCAGTACTCACCACACTCTCCGCAAGGTGCTTACTCTGCTTCATCGCCCAAGTGGACACCTACCAGGTACGGTATATGTGTTCATATTGTGTATCGAGACTAAGCTAACGATATCTGCAGCCCTGCGTATAGTCCCACGTCACCAAAGTAGTGAATTGCAGGAGAAAGCAAACGAGAGGGTGGTGGTGATGATTCTCTTCTTTCCTGTTTTAATGTATACCAAAAAAAGAGTGCTGAACAATATGCTGGAAGATTTATGCATAGACGGCAGTTTGATTACAGGAGTTATTCTTCTTCTGCTTTTCTTCTCTTGCATTCTGAGAGTTTGTACTTTACTGGGGCTTGCATAATGGTAGCGGTGAAAGAGAGAATAGAGTGAAGGGAAGTTGAGACACGCGAGCGACTGAGTAGAGGGTGATTTAACGACATGAAAACGAATCAATTTTAAATAGTCTAGAAACCTTGATGAAACTTTTCGTTTGTCATCATTTTGAGACTGGAGGCTCGCTCTGGAGCGAGGTACTATATTCAATATACAGTGTGTCAAGGTGAACCTTCGCCCTCGAGTTCACAGCGGTTTGAAATGCTAAGCCTCGATACTACTGCTAGGTATCCCTCAACTCTGTTGTTGACAACCCCCTCCCTTCAATTGTCTGAAAATGATTTCCTCTTGAATGGACGAGACTTTCGCAGAAAGAAGCTCGGAATCACTATAGAGACAGTACCTAAGCAAGTCTGAACAAACATGGATGAGGATTTTGCCCTGAAGCTACTCCTTGAGGCCGATAAATAAGGGCTTCCCAAGCTTCTTCCGGACACGCAAGTGAACCTCTATGTTCGGGATGTGACTTACTGCTTCACGACTGTCATTAATATTAGGATGACGAGGCCTTTTTCTACCAGAAGAACACCAGCTAGCTCCGCGTCGTCTGAGGGAGCAGCGGAAGTTAGATGCAACGATGCCGAGGCCGATTATCGGATCGATCGCAAGCCGTTGGCTAATCTGATGACGCTAGTGATCTACGGTTATCAATCAGATAAAGGTTTTCCTCTTGGCACTCTCAATGGTACGAGAAACATATTAACCTTGCATCCCGACCTCTCTTTTTCTCTTTAATCTTCTCGACCTCTTCCCTCTCGCACTCGTCACCTTGCACCTGTCTGTTTGTTTCAGTTTTGTTTCACCTCTGTTTCATCTCTGTTCCTGTTGTTCTCTCGTGCAAGCCTCCATCTGTGCTGGGAGTGCTATACTTCAATACCATTTAGTGAGGTCATAGCCACCATCACAATGGTCAGCGTCTTCAGCAACCTTCGTGGTCGTCAAGACTCTCGCATCGTGCGAGACGTGACCGGGCCTGGTCTAGACACAAGTAAAGAAAGCTTCGACGTCGGCGTTTCCTCAGATGCAGACACAATGAGCTTAGAAGCCCGAAACGAAAAAGAATTGCAGATCCATCCCAACGAGGTCACCAGCAGTGCACAGGAAGGTGTGAAGAAGGCAGAGGCCGCTGCTTTGATTTGGGGCCAGAAGACTGTTTATGCGATTTATGCTTGGTATGTATCAGTTACTTGTTTTTTTTAGTATATGAGTGTATTTCTTCCATTTCTAACCACTTCTTTGTCTTTTGCATGGCTGTAGGATCTGGGTTTGCTTCTTTATGCTAGCGTTTCAATCGGCTATTGGCAACAATGTTATTGCCTATGCTTATGCCGATTTCGCTGCTGCACCGGCTATTTCTACTGCTGGTATTCTAGCCTCCATCATTGGCGGTGTTCTTCGCCTTCCCATAGCGAAAGTTCTCAATATTTGGGGTCGTGCAGAGGGCTTTCTCATCTTTGTGGCCATCTATATCCTCGGCATCATTGTCATCGCCACCTGCACTGGTCCCAATGGCTATGCTGCTGGTTACGTCCTTTACTGGATCGGATACGATGCCATTTACTTCATTCTAGATGTCTTTGTAGCAGATACATCTGGATTGAGAAACAGAGCATTTGCGTTTGGATTCGTGTCGACGCCATTCATTGCAAGTAAGTATATGAATTGAACTCGATAACTTATAGACATTGAATGGAGCTAATTCTTGTGTCTTAGCGGCTTTCATTGGTCCATTGGCTGCGCAGAGTTTCTTGAGTATGACGACGTGGAGATGGGCGTATGGTGCGTTTGGCTTTGTGATGCCTTTTGTCTTCTGCCCATTGGCTTTCGTCTTCAAGTACTATGAGAAGCAAGCAGAGAAGAGGGGTATCATCCGTAAGACTGCCAGCGGCCGAACAATGGGACAGTCGATCATGCACTACATTCACGAATTCGATGGTAAGCCAAGGCTCTTCCCTTTTCCCATGTTACCTTTCTTTTCCTTCTCTGACGACTTCATACTAATCCATCACAGTCATCGGCGCATTCATCCTCATGGCCGCCTTCATCCTCTTCCTCCTGCCCTTCTCCCTCCAGACCTACGGCCGCGCAACCTACTCCTCGCCCACCTTCATCGCCATGATCGTAGTCGGCGCCCTTCTCTTCCCCTGTTTCGCCCTCTGGGAAAAGTACTTCGCCCGCGTCCACTTCATCCGCTGGGAGCTCTTCCGTCAACGCACCGTCCTCGGCGCTTGCTGCTTGGCAATGGTGTTGTACTTCTCCTTCTACTGCTGGGATTTGTACTACTACTCGTTCGTATACGTCGTGTTCGACTTGAACGTCAGTTTGACAGGGTATATGACGCAGATTTACAACATCGGGTCTTGTTTCTGGTCTGTAGTATTTGGGCTCTGGGTACGGTACATCAAGACGTTCAAGTACACCGTGTTGTGCTTCGGGCTCCCGCTCATGTTCATCGGCGCTGGGCTGCTGATCCATTTCCGTGGCACGGAGCAGGGCATCGGTGGCGTGATTGGTGCACAGATATGTATTGCGTTTGCGGGCGGCACGATTGTGATTGGTGAGGACATGGCTGTCATGGCTGCTGCGGACCATGATGGCGTGCCGATGATGCTTTCTTTAATCGGTCTTTCAACATCTGTGGGAGGCGCGATCGGGTATGCCGTCGCTGCAGCGATTTATACCAACGTCTTCCCGCAAGCGCTGGCGTCGAGGCTGCCGGCTGCGGATAAGAGCCAGGCGAGCGCGATTTATCTCGGTGGCTATCTTAGTCAGACGAAGTATCCCGTTGGAGGCGAAGTCAGAGCGGCGATTGATTATGCGTGGGGGGAGAGTCAGAGATATGGTGCGATTGCGGCGACGTGTGTGCTTGTGTTGGGGATTCCGGCGGTGGCGGTGTGGAAGAATTATAGAGTTGATAAGAAGCAGAATAAGGGGACCATGTTTTGATGGGATGGATGGATGTAAACACTGTCGAAGAATGAGCGGAGCATGTCAGTGAGTAAGCAAGCAAGCAAACAAGTGGCGATTGGGGCGGTGGAAGGTGGGCGGTGGGAATTGTGCTGCTGGATTGCTGTTGTGGGGACTGGCATGTTAGAGGGATGACATCGAGATGATAGTCATGAAAAAGAGTGATGAATTGCTAGCATGCTGTGAAACAAGACGAAGCAGGAGAAGCAGCAGCCCAGGTCGTTGGAGAAGAAGGTCTGGGCATTGTTGCCATTACCTTTGCCACGGCTGATCGAGGAAGAAGAGTAAATCACTGCGAAAGACTACCGTGCACGACGAGGCATAAGCAGAAGACGCACATAGCAGAGCAGAGTAGAGTAAAGTAGAGTAGGCAACCCCTATATACATCCTGCAAGATTACCGCAAGTATTGTACACTTACGAAAGAGGAGGGTTTGTACAAGTATTTAGTCAAGTCGCTATCAGTTCGCTCATTACCCTTTCTCGACATCAGCTTCGTCCTGATATGACGAAACCAGGCGAGCAAATACAGTCCCAGAATAGTTATACAATGATATTAAAATGAATGATATAGCATGACAAACAAATAAACAAGACCTCCCTCTTCTTTGAGAATATTAATTAGCAGTGTATTAGGAGGTAGTTGAGGTGTTTGTTGAAGCGTTCTTTAGAAAGGTATGGGTTTGATGATAGAGGCTTAGTTTGTAGGCCTTTGGAGTAGATGGTAGATGGAAGAGTTGATGTTAGTAAGATGAGACCAGAAGGTATGTGCGCTGGAATGGAACTGGGATGTTTGTTTGCATATATGTGATTCGTCCGCTTTTTGTGATTGTATGCCCTTTGTTCCATCCCTGGTTATTGTAGGCACGAGTGTCTATGTCTAGCGATCGTGTGCTTCTCTCGACCTTGATCCGTTTGCATGGTAACGAGGCGAAAGAGCTAGGATATCCACCAGGAGCTGGCAGGGAGACTCACATGATTTCGGTGAACTGACGCTCAAGTGTTTCACGACTTTGGCGGCCGTGAGCAAGACCTGGCTGTTACTGATTTTTTGGCTTGTAACGGCCAACAATGCTCGCTTTCATTACATCCGTGCAGGATCCATATCATAACAGGTGTATAAACCGTAGTGTGCCTACCATATCCTTACACGACTACGCTGCATTTCGTTCACTCCTAAACAATACATTCCTGGTAGTTCATCGGTACACGGTTGAGGGCATGATAACAGAGCTGGCAAACTCTTTGCCAGTGCAGCCAGTCAGTCTAAGTAGTCTGGACTGTGTCTTTGCTGACGGAAATGAACTCGAGGAGGCTCGGCGACGGCGATAGAAAGAATAGAAGTAGAACAGCCGTGTCGGCATAAAAGCACGCTTGACGAGAGCAGCACGTTTTTCCATAGTGAATCTTGATGAGAGCACGTTTGATGAGATGCACTCTGCCAACAGGCATTCTTCGCAGCATTTCCAAGGGAGGAGAGGATTCCACGACGGAATTGTGCTGTGTCTATATGGCAAGATACGCTGCCA
>Ga0160429_1000156_pt1 | contig 86307 bp, 89 predicted proteins | sample SolpanmetagenomR_FD_108199 | JGI IMG/M metagenome (GOLD analysis project Ga0160429, IMG submission 108199) | Solar panel surface microbial communities from Lawrence Berkeley National Laboratory, California, USA - R | ecosystem: Engineered > Built environment > Solar panel > Unclassified ...
AACTAACTCCTTCCCTCTATACCTTCCCTCTCTCCGCTCGCTCTTTCTCCGGCTCCGTTACCCTTCCTCGTCTCCGTACGTTCTCCTATCCGTGTACGGTTCGACAATGCCTCTAAACGTTCTGTAATCCTTTGTAAATATACTTACATGCTGTATATGTGCACTGATAACCGTCCTTAAATAACGGTAAACCTAGGATTGCGGCTGTTGATAGATCTAGGTATACGACCTCTTCTTATATATACGCTAAATTCTTTACCTGCTGAAATAATATACTAACCTCTTTACGTCTCGCTACGGTTACCGTTAGGTGATAGATTCTAATATAATACTCGACCTGATTTAGCACGACTGCAAATTAACACTAGCGATAAACAATAACCCTATACTAAACTAAATAGTCGAATGTTTAATTAAACTACTCCATCTTTCCTATATGGGTATGTTATATAGATCTATATGCTCGTTCTATAAATGTGCTCTTTAGTGATGCGCGTGCACGCGTATACGAAAACCGTTAGACTGCACGTCTACTACGACGAATATTAAAATCGGGTCCATAACTTTAACGGCGGATATCTCGCTTTCCTACTAGATTTTAGCGGTCGTCTCTTTAATGGTAACTATCGATTTATTTAAACATTGTACTATTTAAATTTGGTGGGCATGCAGCGTATATCTATAGTTTATCTTACCTTACGAAAATAAACCATCTTACCTCGTAGTTTTGCCAAGCCTAGACCCTGACTCCATACAAAATTAAATCATCTTATATCAAGATAGTTGTGGGATAGTAGTTAGGGACGTTACGCGCTAAGTGTTTATAGGTTTTTTTAGGGTTTTTATAGGCGTAGCGTACATATAATAGCACGATAGTTCTATACTAATAGCTTATAGAGTTAACTATAGCAAGGCTTTATAACTACGGTTTTATCGTTAATCTAGCAATCTTATATACTGCGTATAGCGCCTTCTAAAACGCACATATAACGCGCTACTTATATAACGCTTTAGCTATCTTCTTAGGTGGTAATGATAGCGGCTCTTTAGGGGGTAGAAAGCTCCTACTTTACACGTCGATTTAGGTTTATCTCGTCCCTAAAAGCTATTAATATTGATAGAGTTATGTACAATATAAAAAGGTAGGTATAATATGAAACCGCCGATCCCCTATAAAAACTCTTAAATTAAAGTCCCGTTATAGTAGTCTTCGATATAGTTGACAGCCGGAAGCCTTATCAAGACGTTCCGGCAGTATTTTATACTTGTCTACCTTGCCTCTCATGAACAAAAGCTCCATCACATCAACCCACGCTTCCGAACTCAGTTCCAATATCCGCTGGATAGGTACTATTCAGCGTCCTCAGAATATCTCCAACATAGTTCGTAATTTTGATACCCTTCTGCCATCCACCTTTCTTCCAATTCGTCAAAATATCGTCCACAATAGGTTTGCCAGTATTGTACAGATTAGCCAAAGCGATTCCAAAGCCACCCGAAGTATCAAAAAGCAAGCTCTGCGCGGCAGTCTCGCCTGGGTATCCGCGATCAAAGTTGCTAGCAGCACGCATCACCATGAAGCGAGAGAAATCAACGAGACCAGCAACGGCGCCTCTCAAGAGCACTTCTGCCACGGCGTTGTCCTCTTGCGCTGTCATGCAGTATTTTCCGGATCCGTTGGTGACTTGCTGGAAGTACTCTTCGAAAGCATCGCCGAGGATTGCGCCGTGCCAGTATACGTCTGAGGTCTGTATGATTGCATTAGCCTGTTGTACATTTTAACACATTTGTTGTCAAGTGTTTACCTCAGTATCGCCCTTGAAAACCGTAGGAGGCTTATTAGCAGGAGCCGTGAGGTACTTCGCACGATATGCCTTGGCCGTGGCAGAATCAGACAAATTCGCAGTCTTCGCAAGGGATAGTGCCTTGTTACGTAGATGAACGTTCAATTCGAACACTTCGGTGCCATAGATGTTGACAGGATAGGAATCTGGCCTTTTCGCTCCAAGAGGAATGTAGCCGGCGCGAGAAGTAAGAGCAGCGGTCAGGTTGTCAGCAGGTGCGATTTCGTACTCGAGACCGACTTGTACAACATATTTTGCAATGGCGACGCCGCCGATGGTGCCACAAGCTGGGTTTACGCCGGCGATACCGGAGATCATGAAGTAGGTATCGGTGAGGTCGAAGTAGCGAGAGTATACCAAGGCTGAGATGGTGCTGGCTGCATTGATTTCTGTGTGGTGGATAGTGTCATTAGCGAAAGTTCGCACGCAGGGACGTTGGTAGGTCAAAGCTTACCAGACTCGCCAGTGGTGATCTGACATAGAGAGCCATCTGGGTTACAGTGTATGACCGGGTAGACAGGGCTAAGTCCAGGAATTGTAATGTTTTGAGCCAGCAGGTTGTAATGAGCTGTATGCCAGATGTTCTCTTCCGAACCAAACTTGAGCATCACATCAGCAGAAGCACAAAGGCAGATAAGCATAACGTATGACTAACCAAGCTGACAACGAACACCTTTGGCGTGATCACAGGTCCATCATAATACCTTGTTGGTTCCGCCCGCTTGTGCAATACATTCGCAGCACTATGATAGCGTACAACAGCATTCCCAGGCTTGTTTTTGAGGGCAGACACAGCAGCGCCAAAACACAAGGCCGCAACACTGAGAGCTTGTCCAAGATGCATTTTAGAGGTTGCAGGTATTGATATTACAAAAAAGCTTGAAAGGAAAGCAAGCAACTGAGGCAGACCTGGACTTTCTTATAGATCTGGCATCGTCGCCAGGGCAGAGTAGCGACCCATTGACCCACACGCCACTGTGCGGTCTTTTCCTGCCTGTTCACTGACTAGAACACTGATAATCATGGCCAAGCGATGATGTTGTGGAGCGTTTTACTGATAAGGAAAAAAAAATGGAAAAAGGTACATAATGAAATCGGCGTGTGCTGAGCTTCCTGTTTGAGCTAGATCGACAGGGGGGCTTCTGCTGAAACACATTCGAAACAAGTGTCGACGTGAATGAACACTATTAGGATATACTCCTGCCAGTGCATTCGTTTGATTGGTTTAGAATATACTATATGATTCTGCTACTAGCGTCAAGATTTTTCAAGTCGAGTTGCTTTAAGATACCCACTTTCTATTACTTAGTCTTTCAAAAATCGTGAAACGTCAATCTCAGCATTGACATACACTCCCTCAACCTTTCCTACTTCTTTCCTCTGTTGGATTGCTTGGAAAGGCCAACTGCAGGAGCATTAGTCATGTAATCGCATTCAAAGATGCACCTTGAAAGACTTACAGCCCCATCCTATCTGGTTACTTTGAGTTATGTGGCAACCGAGTTCCTCAGCAAACGTCCATACTAGAGTCATACATTAGCAAAATACTGGCAAGTCGTGGTAAGAAAAGACATACCGAGACCAGGGTTTTTCTGGAAAGTCCTTCCACAAGCCACCATATCAAGACCATCCTTCTCAAGGAGGTCGTTGGCCATAGGCCCAGTGGTGATTGATCCTACAGACATGACGTGCAACTTGTCACCGACTTTGTCCTTGACTGCCTTAGCGAAAGGAGCTTGGTACGCAGGGCCGGTGTGCGGGTGTTGCTTGGGATGGTTGCCGCCACTGCGTGCTATTGTTAGTGGATTGTGAAGCGTTTGAAGCAAAGATTACGATTTACCTTGAAACATCCAACACATCGACACCCATCTCGGCGAGCTCTGCTGCGAACTTGACAGTATCCTTAGTGGTCCAGCTCTCTTGTGGCGCTTCAGGGTCGTTCTTTGCGACCTCATCGAGCCAATCAGTAGCACTAATTCGAAGGAATAGAGGCATATCATCGGGGATAGTTTGACGAGTGAGAGACACAATCTCACGAGTGAGTCGTGTGCGGTTCTCGTAGCTGCCTCCGTAGCGATCAGTACGCTTGTTGCAAGCGGGCGACAGGAACGAGTTCAGCAGGTAGCCGTGAGCTTGAGAAATTCATGTTAGCTATCCATTTGTGGAGGGAAGCAGTTTGCTGTCATACCATTGTGAATTTCAACAACATCAAATCCGGCGACCATGGCACGCTTGACACCAGCAACCCAAGCGATTTTGAAGTTGTCAATATCTTGCAGACTCATCTCCTTTACTGGAGCGTGATCCTTGTTCCACGAAATGGCACTCTACTCTGTTATCAGCAAGTGTTTGACATCTTTTGTATCCCGAGAGTCAAGACGTACTGGGCCATACACATTTTCAGGCCAGCCGCCAACAGCCTTGGTAGCAACGGCACCACTCCTCAACCAAGGAGCGACAGTTGATGCCTTCCTTCCGGCGTGTGCAATCTGGATACCAATCTTCTGACCTTGACTGTGAGCAAACTCGACAATCTTCCTCAATGGCTCAATTTGACTGTCCTTCCAGAGACCAGAGTCCTCGGGTGTGATTCTTCCTTCGGGAACAACGGCTGTTGCCTCGATCATGGTGAGACCAGGACCTATGAGGTGGAAAGATGAGCTAGTGGTTGACATTGGTAATGTACGTCCGACCCGCGGACTCTACTTACCACGCTGAAGGATACCACCAAGATGGGTGTGGTGCCACATCGTGAAATGTCCATCATCTGCACTGTATTGGCAAAGAGGAGAGAGCTAAACAGGTCGAGAGCTCATCAGCCATATGCCCCACATCCTGCTACGCCAGCTAGTGTATAGAGACTGACCATAATTCTATTCTGAAGAGTGAGGCCTCTTATCTTCAAAGGCTGGAACAGCTTAGGAACCGCCTTTCCATCCGGCTGTTCAGAAGCACTTCCAGCAGGAGGAATCTGAGCAGGGGTATAATAGGGAATACCAGGTGCGGGTCTGTTGACGACTGGCGATGGAAGAGTCGATTAGTGTGTGCTATTACAGGCTGGCAGGAGAGTGTGAGTTTCTTACCAGTTTCGCGAGGGTCATCTGGTGGCTGCTGAACAGCTGGAAATCGGAGACTCGGTTAGCGTATGCTTTATACTCTGGCAGGAGGGTGGGATTCTGACCATGGTGGCTGGATGTGTGTGACATTGTGCTTTGTATTTGAGATATCACGGGTAAGATCAAGGATGTGGTTTGAATTGAGGTAAGCGATGAACTGTACTGGTAGTTCTACTCCGTAGACCGAATGGCAATGCAGATGATTTCGAATACCGCCAGTTTTTGCCATTGCATTGGATATGATGCAATGCCAAGAGTGCCCCACCGGAGCCAGCACCGCTAACAAACTTGGAGGACAGACCTTTTATGCAGTGTAACTGTTGTAATGCATTATTCCTATCTGCAGTACACGCTCTGTGTCTTGTAAGCAGTATTATATACCTGATATTACAGATAAGTTAATCCCATGCAAGTCTGACAGCTCAGACAGCATACTCTTGATGTGTCTGCAGCACATTATTTTCATGCCATAACGCGCCATCTCTGCTCAATATCATCCACTCTCTAATCCCAGATATTGAGGCTCCATAGTGAGCTTCTCCCACTTTTCCACCAGCTCATCCAACCTACCACCATCAGCATCTTGTGCCGTCTTACCAGGAGCAAATGAGTTGTCGACATGACGTGCTGCGGTAGCTGTCCAGGTCGGGTCATGCAATTGACCAAAGATTTCCCAAACTTCTGCTGGAAGCGCAACGCGTGATTGTTCCGCAATGGTCTGCATAGCACGAAGAGCAAGCTGTGCCATGTACAGATATGAGCCAGTGAAATGGAGATGTCGTAGGCAGGTTATAAAGGTTTGGTACGATGGCAATTGTGTGATGAGGTCGGCGAGGTATTGCCAGTCTAGCTCCATTTGCTGATCTCCGCACATGTTGTCCATGCTCGCCTGTTTCTGCGTCTTGCGGAATTGGTCCAGGATATAGCAGGCGACCATGGGACAGTAGTGGTAGGAAAAGATGTTGCGATCCTTCTCACGCATGTGTCTTTCTACGAGTCTGCGCATCTTGGCTGCACTTGCATCCGACAACCCCTTGGCGCGGGCCTGGTAAAAGCGTACATCGCTGGGCAGATCAGTTGCTGTTGCTGTTACCCATGGTCGAAAAAGTGCTAGCATGATATGGTGGTATCGACAGCCCAAGAGCATTTGGTATGCTTTGGCATCATCGTTGTCGGGCTTAATATCGTCAGAGAGGCTGATGTACCATGCAAGAAGCTGTTGATATATATTCTCAATCTGCATAGGCGTGGCTGACATCCGACCTGGTACAGGAACGGTACCATAGAGAAGATAAGAACTATCCGACCTTGTGTTAGTCTAAGCTACTTCCAGCGTACAGATCTGCTTACACTTTGTGCTCAATACGAGCAAGCTGCCACTTCTTCATGTGGAAGCGTTCGCGTAGCTCGGAATCTGAATTATAAGGGAAAGGCCAGAACGGAGCTGTGCGGAGCAAAGGCTCCAATTGCATGCTCAACCTCGTCATCGAGACAAACTCGAACAGACTCCACACCGTGACAGCCTTGGCCCGTCCCATCCTGTTGTGCGGATCCAGCTGAGCAGGAACGCCGGTTCTGTTGAAAAGACCTAGATTCCTTGCCATTCTGATACTATCGTAGAGATATCTGTCTCCAATCTTGTCTTGACCATTGGCATAATAGTAGTACACCATCTCCAGAGACGCCTGTACCATGACAAGAGAATCTCTTGCGTCAATACCATCAGCATGCCAGAGACGACGTGCTTCTTGAAAGAAGGCGTTTCCCGGATTCGACTCATGCCACGGATCGTTACGATGCGGTGCTATATTTGAGCAACGCTTGAATTATTGTCAGTGAATGCCAAAGGCAATCCAACGTTCGTATATTCAACTTACACATGCATTGGCCAAGATAGCATTGACGAGCAGCTCCGAACACATGTTAGTGTCTCCGGTTGTAAAGTCTTCCAGAAATAGCTGCCGGTTGTTGAAGTCGCAGACCCATTGTTGATGCTCATAGTACATATGTATGAGATGCGCAACTAGCTCATCGTTGCTGGTAAGCCTTGTCCAGCGCTTTGCCACACCAGGCCAGACTTCGTCATTCGGACTCATTACACTTGCAACCAAAGCAGAAGGCATGAGTGTATCGACATATCCATCAGGAATTACCTGAGTATTTGTGACCATCAACGCCGACGTACCCTCGTGATGTTTGATTGGCACATTATGCGACGTGATGGTCGGATCTGAGAGATCGAAGACGTCGACGTCGACCATGTCTTCTGCACCATCAACATCAGCGGAGTTGAGCTGGTCTAGGACGGCGCGCACGTCGAGGCCATCTCTGATCCGGCGGAGAATGTCTTGTGCAACATGCTGTGGCTCAGTCCGCAGAAGTGCGAAGACTTCAGCCATTGGTGTCAGTTCAGTCTGCAGAGCTTCGACTCGAGTCCTTAAAGCCTGACCCCTCGGCTCGTCGGCTTCGGCTCTATATTGACATTCGAGTCCTTTGACCAAACATGGGGTGCACGTTGGGCGCAAGGCATCACACTATTTTGAGCATGTCAGTTTGGAAAGCAGACACTTTCAGCTCAGTGTAGGACAAAAAGCGCATCGGCGTGTACAGGTTCACTAACTTACCCTCTTCGCGAAGCCAGTAGGGACATGGGCCATAGTTACAGCTGGACTACACACGGCATCCACGAATAATATTTCTGGCTACTGTGCTTTCACGCTCGACTGCTCAAGTCTCAAATATCGCACATTCCAGGATTTCAAAAACAAATTCAGACATACCTTTTGCTTCTTCTTTCGACACGTTTCGCAGGCCACTTGTACAAGCGTTCTCTGCCTCTTCGCGGCACGTTGCGCAGGCGTGTTGGTTGCTGATGGGTCTGATGAATATGGGCCAGCCAATTGATCGACGGGCATATCACTCATGCTTCTCGCACCAGGTCTGGCATCGTCCACTGACCTCGGTGGCGCTGGCTGGATCGTCGCGTAAGGGTTCGGGATATGCTGATGCGAATCCATTGTGTGCAGGAGATGAGAAGAAGGATTCTGCTTGAGATGGTTGATCCAGATTGACCCACTCTATGTACGCCTGTTATTGATGAGTACAGAGATCTCCTGGTAAAACGTGATTGATAGATCTAACCGTTCTTTGTATGACGACGATGATGGAGAAGAGGGGTGGTGTGGTGTGACCACTTTGACCTTGGTCGACACCGAGATCAGAGACCTTTCCTGCTTCGGCTAAACAAAGTTTGCTGGTGCGAGCAGAAGATATAGTTTCACCAGGATCCAGAGAGGCTGAAGTTTTCAGCTTAAAGAGATCCGAGGGGTGTGTCTGATGACACTGTGTTGCTTGCTTGCCGCTACTGTGCCGTCCTTGCCCAAATACGCGATAAAGTGACAATGCCAGCGCAACAGAGACTCACAGGATAGTACAAGATAGCCTCACCTTTTGTGTGCTAGAAGTTTTCGATGTGGTGTCAAATAGATTGGCATCACTTTTGCGCATGAGTCGAGCTGGTCTCATGGATCGAGGAGTATTGTTTCTAGCCTCAAGCGAGTGAAGGGTGGACGCACAGAAGACCAACGATATAAGCAGGATGATGGTGGTGGCAATGGCACAGGGGTACTGAGGCGCTGGAAAATGTGATTTCGGTCTTGAAAAAACCATCGAAAAGGAAATGCGATGCGATGTGTTTCTACCCGTGTAGGCGTCGCCGACCGTAAGTGGGGCCTCACAGTCTAGATGACGATCGACATGGGACTTCCTCCAGCCAAACAAAAGTCGACAGCAGTGTGACGACAGCTCCAGTATGACACACTAGCTGTCAATTCTCAAAGTTAACACCCCATCGCCTAGTAGCGCTCTTCACGATGATTTAAGCAGCTTCAAACGAGGACAATGGCAGTAATGAGTACAGCCTAGCTTCAAGATGATTGGTGGACGTGAGGCCGGACCTACACTCCAGAGCCGTTAGTGGCGCGGGACCCTCTAGGGACTGAGCTCCGGTGCACGCAATCTGAGCTAGGATCTCCATGTCATAGTCCGGTATAAACATATAAATTTGTTTGTGCAGATAATCCACAGCAGGACGACGTATATAACACAATGAAGTATTCCCAGAACATGGTAGAATGTGCTTTCAGCAAAGGTGTCAGAATGATAATATTAGTAATTCAAGAGACTATATTCGAGCTTTTTAGACAACTAGAATGCGGTCTCAAATCGTCAGCACTCGGGCGCGATACGCTTTTAACTTCAAGTAACCTTTGTGATACGGTGCCTTCCACCTTTTGGATGTATAATGTGAATGCAAATGCAGCGCTATGCATTATGAAACGCTTTGTGCTTAAGCACCGTCAACGTGTCCGCGTGGGCCCGTAGTTGTGTAGTCAACAGAGACAAAGGCCCGATCAACATCAGGCAATCCCTCAAGACAATACTGCATCGTCTCGGCCACATCATGGGCATGCTCAAGCGAGGTCTTTTCGTCAAGCAAAATGTCGATTTCAACCCATACACCTTCACCAGAGTGGTATGCATTGATTGACTGGAATTCAGATATTAGATATTGTTGAAACCGAAGTTCGAAGGAGTAAGAACTCACCTTGTAACCGTCAACGATTGGGCTGAATCTCCAGGCCATGAATATAATTTTCTTCAACATCTCGTCATCAACACCGATACCGGTCAATCTGGTAACATTTTCGAGACATGTGGAGGCCCAATCGTAGATAATGTACAGGGATAGGACACCAGCTCCTGCAGGATCGAGCCACCAAAGATTGGCTTTGTATCCAATGTATGGAAAGGCAAGCGAGAGACTGTTGAAGAAGACGTCGGTTTTGCAGTCTACAAACACATGAAGTCAGTTTCTTGATACGAGCTTGATCATGATTTACAGATCAGTATCGTGGTAACATACCTTGCGAAAGAGCTGCAACCTGTTTGGTATGAACTCTAGAACAACCAATCCATATTATGCCCTTGACAATGATGGTGGACAGCATAGCGAAGATAGCGGTTGGTGGCAGTGCTTCTGCCTTTCTTGGAGATCCAGGCATGAGCTTCTCGACCGACTCCTTCAAGATCTGAAGGAAGGAAATGACCATAATGACAGAGAAGACGAGGATACCAATCGGTTCCAGGCGTCGTCGACCAATCTGTGGAGGGGATCAGCAAGTGCAGAGGTAATCTGAAAGAGGTTATACACATACAGGAAACCGTTTACTGAGCGATGACATTTTCCACGATACAAGCCTGTTTGTCGCAAGAATGATTATGGTACACAGTAAGTCCAGAGCGCTGTCAACTAGTGACGCTATCAAGGAGAGTGACGAAGAATAGAATGCAGCGACGACCTTGGCAGCGAGAAGTCCAATATTTGCGATGACATTGATCTAATCCGCGGCTTTAGCATAAACCACGACATGAACTCACGACGTCACTTACATTGATAGCCCATCTAGCATACTTTTTGCCCTTGGCTCGCTTTTCTCTTTCGTCTTGAGGCAAGAAAGGTTCAATATCGTTGCCTTCTGCTCCAAGTGGAACATCACCACTATCAGGTATACCATCTCCATCACGATCTTGTGGGTCGAAACTCTCAATAATATCGTCGGCAAGATGCTTAACAAGCGTATCGACTTCTAGCCAGTCATTGAGTCGTTCATTTTGCTTTTCATAGAATTTCCGAATCGGCTTCTTCTTGATCTCTTTGAGCTGGGAAGCAAGTACGAATTAGTACGAAGCTCTCAGACAGACTGGGTTGTCATCGCGGACTTACTTCATCCTGACTCTTTCTGTACTTCTCCACTCCCTCCGACTTGAGACCATCAAGCAATTTCTTCTTCATCTGATCACGTCTACCATCTTGGATGACACCTTTGACGACATCGCGGAATCTTTTTCTTGGGTTGGCCCTGTTTATGTTGCCTGATTCGAGGTCATCCTTACGATTGGGATACTCCTTGTATGAAGATGATTTGCCGTCCGAAGACGAGTTCAGCATGTTACGGCGCCCAGACACCATGATGGGCGAGGATGGAGCTTGAAGAAGAGAGAGTTCACGTCTATTTGATGTTGAATACTTTGGGCAGAATGAGACGAGACGACTGACATTGGAATCCGGATCAGCAGGGACATCACACTTGGACTAGGTTTTGGGAGTGTGGACTTGGAAACATCAGATGCGTCATATGCAGCTAACAACGCGGAGATAAATGCTTGGCATGTAGATCGATCGTGCCTGTACCCGGTGCCTGTAATCAACCCAGGTAATATTGTGTTGTAAAATAAACACATCCTAAATGCTCTAATGTGACAGCGAGTGCCAGGCTTTTTCCACGACAACGTACATAACACGATGACCTCTGACGGCTTCACCTGACCATCGTACAATCCTTAGATTGCCATTCCTCTTTTTGGAATTTGTCTTTGCACTATACGCAGCAAATCTATGCAATGACCATACATGAGCTTCGAACCATTACCCGGAGCCTCGGAGAAAGTGTTTGCTGAACAGCAGTCCTACACTTGTTCCTAGTTTGGAATACGTAAATTCCTCTGATGTAGAAGTGTTTCGAGATATCTTCGCTCCAATGGCGTGCTTGGACGCCTTCGTATCTTCTGGCGCAAAGCTTTCAAGTGCTGTCCTTGCAAAAGACAACATCAGGTTCAGGCCTACTCTTCACGATGCGGGACATCCCCTTTCCTCCGTCTGCCTTTCGTATACGGAGATACTGTCGGTCTCCTTCACTTTGTTCTCATATCCCAGACTCGCCTCCTCCTCCTACAGAGCCCTTCCCTGGCTTGCCCTTCTGTTCTTTCTGCCCCAGTGGATATAGTTTTATCTTCGAGCCTTCTGAATTTATTGGTTGTTGTGCTGGATATGCATGCGCGGCTGGCCGATATGCTTCATCTGGTGTTACAGCGTTCATCCATCGCGCCAGTCTCGCATCGGCGCTGGCCCTGTATAGGTTTGGGGTGGTGTAGGCAGAGAAAGGGCCGGCGAGGGCAAAGAGTGCGAGGATGATGATAGCGACAAGGGCGTAGAAAGGTCGACTTTGATAGAACGGCTGTTGAGCCATTGCAGATAAAGCGCGAGAGTGTTGCTATACTAGCAGTGTTGGCTGCAGAGAGAGGAAGAAGGATCGAAAATAGGACAAATGCTACAACCAGGACAAGGAGGAGAAGGAGAAGGAGAAGAAGATCATTGCGCTTGGCTTCCTCGGCTAGATCGTCCCGCAGAGCCTCCCTCAACGGTCAGCCAGGTCGTGCTTCAAGCGTCGTACTTGCATAATCAGCTTTCGTTCTCTCTTCTCTCTGTCAATCGTGTCTTTCGCTTCTTCTCTGCTAATATCTTGTTGTTTGGCTTCATCTTGCTTTTTGGCTTTTGTACTGGACAGTGCTGCTACTTGTTAGCTTTTCGCTTCGTGTAATACTCTCTTGCTTCTTCCTTTTCGCATTCGCCTGATCCATACAGCATCTTACTGCCTGGCTTACAGGAAGACGTTGCCCATCTCCAAGCTCGACGACGCTCTCCCGGCTTGCACCACAGAGTCGGCGGACATTTCTGAAGATTGGCAGCCATCATGGCTCAAGAAGCTCAATACGAGCCTCTAGGCCACGAAGAAAAGTACAACAGGACCTCGTTTATTCAAGAAGTTAAGAAGAACTGGCTACCGATCACATCCGGCATATGGCTGCTTCTATCTATATATCCCGTCATCATATTCTTGCTCGGCGCTCCAGGAGGGCCTCTTGCGCCTGCTCAACAGCCAATGAGCACTGTCACGAAAACCCTTGTATTACCTAGTTTTGGAGCGACACCATTACCTGGCGCTCCAGGTCCCGAAGGCTCTTTTCGCTTGCGAGATGGTATCAACTCTTTCCAAGACTTTAAACAATCAGACCGATGCTCCCTATCATCGCTCGACCTCCACGGACCCTTTGAGCCACTCTGTGAAGAAAAGGATTCGCTCATGCAGGCCATGAGCTGGGGTGGACGAATAGGTCAAGATGCACCATACTCGCCCAGAGGTTGCGATATGCGCTGGTTCTCGCCAGAAGAAATCTGTGTCATTTTGAGCAAGTATAGCAGGATCAACATTATGGGCGACAGCATGATGAGGAATTTGGCTGTTGCAATGTCGATATATCTTCGAGCCGATTTGGAGAACGGAGGACGATCAACTTGGATGGCAGATCCTGAGGGACATGATTGTAGTTGCGAAGCGTCGTTTGATGACAGGGCTTGTACATTCCACGCTGTTGTGGGTACGCAAATTGTCGTCGATAACGATCCTCAAAGTCTTGTTTGTGGCACTGGTGTCACACCTGTGGAGTGTATGTCCTGTCTAACTTCGATTCCAAGGCTGCTAAGCTAATCTTGTCGTCAGATTTCCACGTCCTCGAGCACCCCATAAGACAAGAAGACATTGATTATTATCTTATGTTCCAGCCAGAACGAAAACCAAAGCAGCCTGTTGCTTATGTTATGGGACACGGTCTGTGGAACGATTTGGACCATGATAAGACTTTCATGTGGTACGACCAGATCCTGGACGCTACAGTAAAGCACGCCCCATATCTATCAGAACCAGGAGCTATGTTTCCTCGTCTAGCTATCACACCGAACGCGGCAGGTGAGAAGAAGCCTGACATCTTCATTGCAAGACAAGGCAATATCGCTCTATCGAGATTCGAGAAGATTGTTGGAGGGTGGGCACGAGCAAAGGGAATGGATCATTTGGGGACCTATAATATGTCTATACAGGCTACTAATCCGGATGGAACGTGAGTATCACCCTATGAGCCGTTGGTTTTAAAAGTATATGCTAATATGTCGCTAGGCACGGTGGTATGAGAGTCAATTTGATCAAGGCTATGATGGTCTTCAATTGGCTCAATGCTGTGGATACCGCCGCATGATGAACACGATTGTACTAATTGGCTATTGTTATTGTACAGTATGCATATTACATTCACGCACATCTACCTGTTTTGGTGATGTTTATCATTCATTCATGCACTAATGGGGTCAGCCCTCGATGGCATTATGGAAGCACCGATCATGTCCGCCTAACACATAAACCAGGAAAGCCTACTAATGAGCTGATCTCCCAAGTCACTACTGGAAGCGGCAAACTCCTCCAGGCTCTTGGCTGACCACGCTGCATGGTGAGGAACTGTCCCACGCTTACTGCCTGGAAATGCAATATGCAGCACATCATTCTTATCGTGTCCACTATTACCATTAACGCCATGGCCAAAGCAAGCTGTTGCAAGAGAAATGCTCGCTTCGCCGACCATTCGCGCGCCGTCGTCGCCATTTGTATCACCTCAGAATAGTTGCCTTCGTTGCCAAAGACAACGTAAGGATGCAAGCTGCCGTTTATGTCGCTAATTATCCCAGACTCCTTGGAGTATGCTCGCACTGTATCCTTGAACGCAGTCGCACCCTGGGTATCGTGCGACTTTCCGCAATGGCCGTCGCCATGGTTGGCAAGGTCGCCGTCGCAATCAATGTCAATGTTGGCGAGGAGTCTGTGGTTGCCTTTGATGTAGATGGCTTTTGTCTTGTGGTCTTGACAATAGTCGAATGCTGGTCGTGTTTTTAGAGTGTTGATGCGTGTGGTGGAGAAGGCGGATGAACTTACTGTTTGAGTCGCCTCCTTTGCTGTAGAAGCCGTCTTGAAGCAATTCGGAGCCGGTGCATTTTGTAGCTGCCAGGCGATCGTGATAGGCGCGGACGTTGGTTGGAATGCCGCGAAACTTGGAGTGATCGGTAGCTGTGCTACTGCTAGGGCGAAGGCGGTGAGCTTCATAACTTTCTGTTGGCAGGAGGTATGATGCTGAACGAGCATGGAAGTTATAGTATTGAGATTGGCTGACTGCGCATTGTAGTACAAGCGCTTGGCGAGTTGGGGTCTGAATATGCAGTCAGCTTACTGATACAGCGTTGTCCCGTACATGAAGGTATAATTGGCGTCAGCCATAACATGCGATGGAAAAAATTATCTTGTCTTGCATGTGGTTTTCTGCAAGCTGGAGAACCTTATTCGTGTTTCAGACTTTAAGCTCATGTTTCATGATACTTGTTTTTTGTGGGCTCTCGAACGGCTATGAAGATCCGCACGAGCCAGTGTTGTGGATGATTCAACTCGATTGCACTTGCCTTGCCGGATTTTTTGATCATGCCTGTCTGACAACGAGGCTCAACTTGTCACGACTGCACCCGATTAATATGATTTGGCTTTGACTTCAGTGCCTGATTATCATCGCTTCAACCCACTAGATCCAACGTCTCGGAGCCTGAGGATCGGAGAGAAGAGGTTGCACAGGATGACATACCGAGGGCTATAGCAAGGTTGACTGGTTTGCATCACTTCTGTTTCCCTTATGCGGAGGAGATGCCTGCAGGTATGTGGGCTGGTGAGCATACGAAGGATGTGTTCCACGAGGCGTGTGCAGTTAGTATAGAGAGTTGGTTTTGGCGGGATGAGATGCATTCATACAGGTGAGATGGGTGATGCTTGATGGAATGAGGCCGCTGACAGTGCGAGAAGAACCCTATGAGAGACTGCTTGCGAGGAGTATTGTGGAATTTTTAAACGATAAATCGCAGAGATTGCCATTGGAGTTCTACTAAGAAGAGAAAACATGCCGAAACGTGAAACGATACCATGATGGGGAGACTCCACGGAATATCGCTCGCAGATTGCGGCATACGACATTGATATCAGAATCGGCCAAAGAATACAGTACTTGCCTGAAATATGTAGGCCGAGCCAGACTTGTTGCCTGGAGCAAGACTTACGTCAGGCACGATAGCTAGCAGGATTATACTTAGGGAAAAACAAGTAATGGTACTATACAGTTAAGAACGCAGATCAAGAATTATGGATGGACGATGAGGATGAAACACGAGTAACAGGATCGTCTTCAGACAGCCTTATGGCTCTTTCTCCGCGATGCAGACATTATTGGATTACCGCAGAGACGCTCAGATATAGTTACCTAGTAGTATTTAGTCTCATACGGTTACATGTTCTCCCATCTTCATATTTCTACCGTTGTAATGACTAGCATTTTCATGATTACATAGGCTTTCGTAAATTCTTCACATCCGAGTGAGGTCTACAAGCACTCAGCTTTTCAACATCCATATCGTGCCGTGTCAATTTGTATTTGGAAGCCACAAGTAACCACGGTACGTGTACATGTATACCCTCCGCTTCGCTTGACATTGTCACTTTGGGACTAACCATTTTGGGAATGCGAAAAGTCCGAGCACTTAAATCCGGTGTGATGCTGATGATGAGCTGAGGGAAGGGTGGGAAAGCGATATAAAAGCTCTTTAGGATCCTGATGTGTCTGTTCAAACATACAGTATACGCTCTTTATTCACTTGCCTTGACATCAGCTAAGCAGTTTTGGTTATACTTTGCCAATGCAAATTCATCAATCATCACTCTCGAAAGATGAGCAACTACCTTAAAAACATTGCTGTGGTTGGGGTGAGTTGACTTTTACTTTAGCCCTTGACGGAGTCTTGAGTCTATCAACTGTCTGGTGAATATCACTACTAACCGTACGGATTCAGGCCGGCGGCAACTCAGGCCGCTTCATGGTCGAAGCCCTCCTCAAGACAGGCAAACACACCATCACCGCCCGCACCGCACTGACAGCACCTCCGCGTTGCCATCGGGCATCACAGTCCATCGTGTCGACTACAACGACAAGGCCAGGATGCCCTTGTCATTACTTTAGGTGGCATGGCGCCAAAGGAGACACAGACTGCTCTTGTTGAAGCTGCTGTTGAGGCGGGTGTTGGTTGGATCTTGCCGAATGAGTGGAGTCCTGATACTGCGAATGAGGAACTTGTGAGGGATGTTGTGGTTTTTGGTAGTAAGCCTGCTGCGAGGGAGGAGATTAGGAGGATTGGTGGAGAAGGGACGGCGTATATTGCTGTTAGCACGGGTGAGTTGCCTTGCTCGTCCACATTGAAGCTCTGAGTGAGCAACACATCTGATGTTGTTGTCAGGCTTCTGGTATGAGTGGTCCCTTGCCATTCCTGGCGCATTCGGATTCGACTTAGGATGAAAGATACGATAAGGTGGAGAGGTGGTCTCTGTAGAATATCTTCGTTGTCTCTGTGGGCGAACCGTTCGCCTCAGCCTCAGCCTCGTGGCTTTTCTTTCGCGCCTATCACATGACATATGCGTTCATGTGACGGCAGCCTGTTTCCAACTTCTTCGTCCCGCTTTCTCCTTCTTGTCGCAAGGTACCTCAACCTTTTAGCCATTCCTCTCATCAAAACAGCAGGGTGAGTTGCCAGTTGCTTGGATTGTGCGACTTGCCAATATTTTCATCCTCTTCCACGTGCTTTGCTCAACAGTCAACAAACCAAGGAAGCTGTTTGTTTGCTCCTCAAACTATCTTCTCTTCTGACCTTCATCTTACATCCCATATTACGATCTCAATATAATCCAACAAAGTCCATTTCCAGCTATTTCGTAAAAGAATGTCCCAAGCACAATCCACCTCAACCACAAACCCAAACATGAGCAAACCAATGGTCAATGGCGAGAAGCTCCCTTCTCAGACTCTCGATGTGAGCTTCATCCCTTCAGTCACCTCACCTTCACCTCACAAGACTGACACACCTCCGAGCACATCCACAGCTACAAACTCACCAACGACATCATCACCCTCTACGACTCAACCACACTCGGCCACGCCTCCGTTGAAATCACCCAAGCAATCTACGGCAACATTGTCGCACCTTTCCTCCCTCTCTTCCGCACTCCCTACAGCTACATCTCTCCCTACGTCAACCAAGCCGATGGTCTCGGCGAGTACTCCCTCAACACCTTCGACGACCTCTTTCCCGCCGCTAAAGACTCAGGCATCGACGACCTCAAACACTCCGCCCACTCCGCTGCCATCTTTCCCTTCCGTCTGGCCAACGAGACAAAAGGCTACGTGATGGACATCTACCAAGACGAATACCAAAAGACTGCTCGTGAAAACGATGGTCGCAAGGACGTCTACACCATGCTCTGGGCCATGTTCAGCGCCGAACTGCGCATCGCCAGCGAAAGTTTCACGGCTGTGAGCAACTACCTCGCTCCCAAGCGCGAGCAAGCCAAGGGCAAATACGAAGACTTCAAGAAGAGGGCGAGCGAGCGTGCCGAGCAGGGAAAGAAGCACATGGATGAGCAGGTCGATAAGGCGGACAAGAAAGCTGGAACCTTCTTGAACTACACTCAGGATCAGATCAACGGTGTGCAGAAGGATGTTCAGCACCAAGTCAATGGGATCCAACAGAACGCCGAAGTTGAGTTCAGAGCTGGACAGGATCATGTCACTGGGGCAGAAGCCACTGGTGCTGGATACGCTGATGCTGTCAAGGAGAGTGTGAAACAGTTTGAGTTTGAAGCGAACCAGAAGTTGCCTCTTGAGCGTAACTACTGAGCAAGCTTCAAAGTCAAGGGAGAGCTTGATCTGAATGAGTAGAGCTGGTTTGAAATGAGACGAAGGTCATAACATGGCGATTAACGAACTGGAAACGAAACGAGTAACGCTGAATGGTGGAATGGTTATGGTATGGAATGGACTGGAATGAAATGGCTGGGATGGATTCGGAGGCTAGAGATGGACAATAATAATGAAACATGAGTACTGGGATCCATAATACGAAAGGAATGGGCGAAGACGAGCTTCCTGCTTTGACCCTTGATTGGTCACATTCTGCAATGAGCTTGAATTGAATGTATGCTCGTTCCTGAGATTCTTTTTCTTGAGGCTCAGGTCACTTTGTGAGATCTTGACCAAGATTTGGTTCATGGAACGATTCTACATCTGGTGGCTGGAGACGAGCTTCATTCTGCGAGCATCTTCGGTATTATCATTCCTCATTCGAGCCAGTGCTTGTTGTCGAGCAAAGTTTCTGTCGTGACGAGGATTCTTCCTCATGCCTTCTTCGTCATCACAGCATTAGTCCATTGCCATCCACCTCACTCCTTCATCCTACACCAACACAGCAGCCTGTCCAGCAAACAACAGATCAACCACATTGCCTAACCTCTCAATCGTCTCCAGCGCCGCATCATAGCCTCTGTCTCTCTCTTTCTCCTCATAGATGATCAAACACCCATCCCCTTGATCCAGCACTCCCACAATCACCTTATCCAACACCATCTGGCTCAACTTGCGCTCCACGGCCTGCACATCCAGTCCTACCATCTTCGCTACATGCGCAATCTCCACACGACTGAAAGGCTCAATCACTTTGACCAAGTTCTGCTCTAACATAGCGTCATAGAGTCGTCGTAGGTGACTGCGGACGAATGAGTCAGCGCCGAGCTGCGAGCGGTATGCGGACAAGGCGGTTTCATATTCTTCTAGTGAGCGGTGCGTATGTGCTGCGGCAATGGCTTTCATGGCTTCGAGTTGTGGTCCGGCGTATTTCTGAGCGTGTTTGGAGGTCATCAGCTGAGCGACATCATCAGGAAGGTTCAGCATAATCTTGCAGAGAAGCATGTATTGTAATCCTGATGTGGCTAGCTCGGCGTTGTCTTGTGCGTGGTATCCTTCCATTGCTTCGATGAAGTATGAAAACGCGGTGGTGAAGTCGCCGTCTTCGGCGTGGAGTTTGCCAGATTGCATGTCTAGTCCTGCTTGGAGTATTGGTGGGGTGTAAACGCTTGCAGCAGAGGTTCTCGCTGATGTAAGTGCGGCGCGACCCTTGGGGACGTTGCCGAGAGCATGGTAGACGCGAGATTCGAGCAGTTGTACTTCTACTAACACGAGTTTGTCGTCCAATCGCTTGAGTTCTTTGAGGAGAGAGTTGATGAGTGTGAGCGCGTCATAGTAGGATTGCTTCTGAATGTAAAGAGACACGAGACGGGTTTCGAGTGACTGACGAAGGAAAGCGCGTCGTGAGGTTGTCGCCCATTCGATGCAGGACTTGGTGGCGGAGATTTGGATGTCGGTTGTGTTTGGGATGGGTTGGAAGAGGTCAAGCAATTGACGGACTGTGGTACTTGTGAGTCGTGCCGTGCGTGAATGACAAAGGATCATGTCAACATACCAATCTTAGCTGTCTTTGCTTTTGGCAAGTTTGACAGCTCTTCCCTTGTTGCTCTCACTAAATCTGCCAACTCGTTTGGCTTTTTCTGATCTCGATATAGGTCTCCCAATGCCATCAACGCTGCCTCATAGTCTCTTGATGAGGCATCTGTCGAGCCTGGCCCTTTTGATAATATGTCTTTGTATGTTGCCTCTGTTGATGATGGATTGCTTGTTGCTTGCTTTTGTGCATCTTCAATCCTCTTTGCTGTATCGGAGACTGCCATGATGGGCGGCGGAGTAGTTGGCGGAGATTGACTGTGAGTTGGACCTTGATATTGAGGTAGCAGATGTACTTCTTCTAAGCTGAATGTTGTTGGAATTGAGGTTGATGATAGGAGATGATGATGTCGCTCCTTCCCGTCCTCACATGAAGATACTAGTGTATTAACTACCCTGCAGAACCCCATATATTTTTCTGCCATCAAGGTCACAGGCACATCAAGTACGAATTACTCTTCGCAAAGTCGAGGAATAGATAGCTAAGATGGTATGAATTGTCGCCCTGCAAGGTTGGATCTGACTGACAGTCAACAGAAAGTCAAGGCTTTGACTCGCTCCTCTTCCACAGCCCAAACACCAGGCTCAAATGTTGCTCGACAACCTCGTAACCTCGACCCAGCAGCGCATCCTTTCGAAAGAGCAAGAGAATATCAGCGTGCTCTCAATGTTACCAAACTAGATCGCATGTTTGCGAAGCCTTTCTTGGGTCAACTAGGAAGAGGTCATGTCGATGGTGTATACAACTTTGCCAAAGACCCAAACTCACTTGAGAGATTTGCCTCTGGCAGTGGTGATGGTGTTGTAAAAGTATGGGACTTGACGTCAAGAGACGAAATCTGGCAGACGAAGGCACATGAGAATATAGTAAAAGGACTCTGCTTCACGTTGGACAAGAAGCTCTTGACTTGTGGAGGTGTGGACAGGATAATAGCGCTCCATGATCCTTACAACACAGCTTCAGGGAGCAAGGCGTTATCAACGTATCAAGGAAAGAATGCATTCACTGCCATATCACATCACCGGGATTCAACTGCCTTTGCGGCAAGTCATAGCGCAGGAATCAGCATTTATGACCTATCAAGACCTACTTCAGCACCGATCACGAATCTCAGCTGGCCAACCTCTGTTGACACTGTAACTACCGTCTCCTTCAACCCCGTAGAAACGTCCATTCTTGCCTCAGCTGCCACCGATCGCTCTATAGCACTATACGACCTTCGAACCAACTCTCCACTTCGCCGCATCATCTTGCAACATGCTTCGAATGCCATCTCATGGAATCCTATGGAAGCATTTAACTTTGCTGTTGCAAACGAAGACCACAACATTTACATCTTTGACAGTCGCATGCTGGGATCATCTTCACAAACATCTACAGGACAGAAGAGTGCAGCTCCTCGTGCACTGAACGTACTCAAAGATCATGTTGCTGCCGTTATGGATGTTTCATTCTCGCCTACTGGTGAGGAGCTAGTTTCTGCATCGTATGATCGAACGATTCGTCTCTGGAAGCGTGGTCAAGGTCACTCAAGAGATCTCTATCATACCAAGCGCATGCAGCGTGTGTTTTGCGCAACGTTCACGCCAGATGCACAATACTGCTTATCTGGTTCTGATGATGGCAATATTCGACTCTGGCGGGCACAGGCATCTACCAGGCAAGGAGTCATCAGTGCGCGACAAAGACAGGATCTCGAGTATGCAGAAGCACTGAAAGAGAGGTACAAGCATATGCCGGAGATCAAGAGGATTGCCAGACATAGACGTGCTCCGCGTGCGGTCAAGAAAGCAGGCGAGATCAAGAGAGAAGAGCTTGACAGTATCAAGAGACGCGAGGAGAATAGAAGAAAGCATGAGAAGAAGACTGTGGGCAAGGACGGGAGGAAGAGTGAAAGAGAAAAGATGGTCATTACAACTGAAGGCTAGATGGAGACTACATTTCGTGCAAATCGGAACTCGATTGCGGACATGAGGATGTTCTCCTCTTGGTCTGTAAAGATACAAAGCTGGGGACGCCCCTCAATATGCACTCTTCATCGTCCATTGATCTGGACCAGACAGGCTGCATATTACAATGCCGACATAACCGTCTATCGCCACTCGATTGTGGGAGTCTGCTCCAGAGTGGTTGGTGAAGCTTGGTCTGTTAGTGGGAGCCTCAGGGCATGAAGCCATAATTGGCCAGTACATCTGGCAGAGTGGCTTTGTTGGTGGATTTGGAGGGTTAAGAGAGAGTGTCAGGATGATTGATGAGATGTTGAGGGGAAATCCGAAGCCAACAAGGTTCCGGGCAGGATTTAGACGCGACCAGTAGAAACAGTCGAGAATTATGGAGCGCTGTAAGAAGGCCGAAACAGATGAACGGCAAGATCGGCACATGAGAGCACGAGCCACTTGTGCAGTTCAGAATTAGCATATCTTTCCAACCATAATTAAACAAACCACCATGCTATCTAGGCTGTCTTTCTATTGATATATATAGTGAAACATATTGTCCAAACCTTGACCAAGACCGGAGTAACATGGTATCCTCATCCGCTCATGTAAGTTGGCTGTCGTACAGGCTGCCAAGTGATTACAGTTTGCTCAACGCTTCCAAGAATAGAGTTGCATGCATGCATTGCCTGGGCGATGTGGAGCCAAGAGCTCTCGGCTTCTTGCTCTCTTGCTTTTTCTCTGACCTTGCTCACTCATTTACTTTCATTCACCAGTATATTTTCACTGCTTGCTGCCTTTGGTATAACAGAGAAAGCAATCTATAATCTTCAAGCATCTGTACTTAATATCATCAAACCCGCCATCACTCGTTTCTGGCGGCAGCATCATTCAATTCACCTTTTTAGCATCCTTTAATATCTTCTTCACGTCAAGCTTCATCAGACAACACAGCGTCAACAACCACAATGACGCGCTTTTTTTCTCGCGCTCTCGGCGCAGCAGCAGCTCTTACTCTTCTTGCACCTTCAGCCAATGCTCTGCAGCACATTGTGCAAAAAGGCAGCAAGTTCTTCACCGCTGACGATGGCAACCAGTGGTTTGTCAAGGGTGTTGCGTACCAACTGCAGGCCTATGAGCTCGGCACGGATGCTGGACAATGCACTCGTGATGCTGCGTTGATGCAGCAATTGGGTGCCAACTCCATTCGTGTTTACCACGTCGACCCCAGTCTGGACCACGATGGGTGTATGCAAGCTTTCAACGATCATGGCATCTACGTTTTCCTCGACCTCGATACCTTCTCCAGCACAGTTACCCAGACTGATCCTCAGTGGACACCTGCTCAGTATGGTGCTTTTAAATTCGTCATGGATGCTTTCCAGAAATATGACAATGGTAATATTCAGATTGAAGCTGTAAAAGTTTGTTTACTGACATGAGCAAACGACAGTCGCCGGATTTTTCATTGGAAACGAGGTACTCAACCAAGTTGGTCCTATGACTGATTGTATGCTGTACATCAAGGTAAAACTGCTTTCTCATGACGTCTTGTATGTTCTTCATACTGATCATATCTTCTAGGCCGCCACTGCTGACATGAAGGCTTACCGCGATGCTGCTGGCTATCGCAAAATTCCCATTGGATACTCTCACGCTGATGTTGCAGGTCTTCGTCCCATTCTCCAGAACTACCTCGCTTGTGGTGACGCAGCCCAAGCCATCGACTTCTTTGGTCTGAACGCGTATGAGTGGTGCGGTGACTCCAGCTTCGATCAATCTGGTTACGCATACCTGCTCAACCAGACTCTCGACTACCCCGTCCCAATCTTCATGTCTGAGACAGGCTGCATTGTTCCTGAGCCTAGATTGTTCACTGACCAGACCGCAATCTTTGGGCAGATGGCTGGCAAATGGAGTGGCTCTATTATGTGAGTATAGTGCTGCGATAGTGCCTTCGAGCGCACAAAGCTGACGTATTATAGCTATGAATGGATCCAAGAAAGCAACCATTACGGTCTGATCGCCTATGCTGGCTCGCTAAGTGCCTTCGACTACAGTAACAATGGAGATGTCCGAAGTGGTACTCCTCAGCCAATTGTTCCCGATTTCGCCAACCTTCAGGTAAACATAAGATTTACACCTATTGCGACTTGCAAGCTGACATGGTGATTTAGGCTCAATGGGCTACTCTCAACCCAACTGGTGTACAGATGGCCTCATACCAGCCTACTGATCCTCCCATGGCTTGTCCAGCATACACTGCTGGTGTTTGGGAAGTCGACCCCAACGCTGCTCTTCCCACTCTTGGTCTCGGTGTCGCCATCCCTACGCAGTCAGCTCTGGCTCTTGCCAATCTTGGTCTTTCAGGTCCTTTCTCGGTACCTCAAGCCAATGCTTTGCCAGTAACTCAAGCACCTGCAACAACAGCTGCTCCTAGCTCTTCAGCCATACCCAGTACGCCTGCCTCCTCACTAGCACCTGTTTCTTCACCATCATCCACAACCCCGGTCGTTATCATTGCACCAATGTCCACATTTTCATCGGCTGTGGTGGCGGCAAGCACTCAGTCTTCGTCTCCCAGTCCCAGCCCTAGTCCCTCATCCAGCTCTAGCGTGGTGCCAAGTCCGTCTCCCTGTACTACCATTTGTTTTCCGCCATGCCATCTTCGTACAAAAAGCTAACACCCACCTCTCGTAGGCTCCTCGGCTATCTCCTCTATCGTCGCATCAGCCACCTCCAGCGCAGCCTCCATCCGTAGCAGTATTATGAGCTCGGCTGCCTCCGCAGCCTCAACTCAATCTGGCATTGTTGTTGCGCCCGCTGCTGGCTCTTCAGGAAGTGTTGCCGTAATTGCTGCCGCTTCCTCATCAGTTGTCAGCGGACTCAGCTCCGCATCATCTCGTGCATCTTCCGCTGCGTCAGCACCCGCTAGCGTCGCATCTTCTGCTAGCTCAGCACCAGCGAGTGCAGTGGCTTCTGCCACTTCGAGAGCCTCTAGTGCTGCTCCTTCTACCACGCCTAATGCTGCTGCACGGTTCGGCGTCGGCGCTGGTGTTGCTGGTATTGCTGGTGTTGTTGCTGTTATGTTGTAAGGGTAGAAAGCACGGAGGACAGAAAAAGGAATGGGTTCGAATGGACTAAGCATTTTATCAAATGTGTTACAATAACAAAAAGGTGAAATGATCGTCTTGGAGCATAAGGAAGGACCACAAAGGACATCAAATTGGTGCTCTATTCATCACACATATCAAGGGAGTTAAAGGTGGGAATCGAATACTCATGACGACAGCGACTTACGCGTTGTCCTACATTTACATGCACCAGAGAAAAAGGCATTTGGACTAAAGCGTCCCAAATTTAATATAGTAATTCCTGGATTGGATGGGATGTTTTCTTCCTTCTGCAATAATTGGATTTTTAGGCGAAATATCGCAGCGACAGGATCAACTCTGCAGCATTTCCACTTTTACGTGTTTGTGTTCATGTTTGTGATAGTGAGCTTTGCTCGCTTGCCTCGCGTGAATTGTGTTGTGACAAGGAAAATCTACTTTATCAGCAAAAAAGAGTCGAGTAAAGAATTGGACGGAAAGATAAATGAAGATCAGAATTTCTTTCCGATCATACGGTAACCAAAACATCTTCCCAAATAGTTGCAGAAAAAAACATCATTACATTCCCGTAGTGTTAATTAAACGATCGTTATAGGTAGTTAAACATTAGTGTAATGCTGGCTGGTACAATTAAAATTGATCAAGAGACTTGGCGAAGATGAGCACATTGCTCCCTAGAAAGATACTATCGATAACACGCCAATAATACGAACTTGTGATCGCGATTTGTTCAGTATAGAATTTCGTGCTACATATCGTTGCACAGTGATAGAAGACATTTTCGTACGAGTTGACATGATGAGGCAGTCCGTCTTCTGCGGCGGTAGGGTGTGAGGGGTGCTGGGGGTAATTGAGGCCTGACTGGGATGCCACGGCCGGTCGAGATCCCTGAACCGTGGCGTCTGAGATGCGGCGGACGGCTGACGTCCGAACGAGGCCTTGGGACGGTGTGTGAGGTGTGCTGGGCGCACGTGAGGGCCTGACCAAGTCTCCTAAACATTTCGACATCCCTGAACCGACAATGATCGAAGAATACTCGGATTTCAGAGTAATGATGAATGCACCAGGGAAGAGAGCTGGTTCTGGTCGTCGTGTAAATGAGTAGGGGTGTTGTGTCTGCTGTGCTGGAGTGGAACGAGTCTGTCGTCTGCGTCTGCGTCTGTGCGGTTTCCGTCTTTATCGAGTATGATGAAGTTGGCAGTCTCCGATTCGCATTGAATCCTCAACTTGGCACATTTCCTACAGGCTTCTTTCACGGCAGTAACCTTGCATTCGATATTGCAGGCTCTGCAATAGGCGCACCTCGTGGTTTTACGTTCCACAACCGCACGGTGTTTGCTGACGTTCAGTATCAGTCTACCTTCACCTGGTAACACGAAGAATGTTCGCACAGTCGTGTCTTCAGCCTGCTCTTCGTCTTCCTTAGACTCATCTTCGAGCTCATCTTCATCCTCCTCAGGTACGCCTACAGCTGTATCGTTCTCTTCTTCATCCTCCTCTTCAAAAGACTGCTCGCCCCTCGAATCGCCGTCTTTTCTATCCGTATACTCTCTGTCGTCATCTTCATCTTCAACGTCATTAATAACCACAAGGTCTTCTTCGGTCGAATGAGCATACTTCTGACGCTTGAGTTTCGTGTCTTGTTGCTGAAGACAGGGGGCTCGTTTTGAGCCAGTTTGTGCGACAACCTCTAAGTCGCTAGCCTGGCAGAGGAACTTCCGATGCTTGTCGTATAGAGGGAATGTGGCTGGGACGTCAGTTGTTGATGATGGTGTCTCCTGGTGTGATTGCTTCTTAGTCGAGGTTTGCTGTCTTGCAGAGGTCGGCTTCTTTGTGGGAGTCTTGATTTCGGTATTATCTTCGCGGTCATCATCGAGAAGGTTGACGAGGGTGACATCGTCGATATTAAACCGTAGTCATCATCATCATCTTTATGGTGATCTGAATTGTCAGCTTCAGCTTCAAAGGACGGCTGCTTCGATGAGGCCGGCTGCTTCGACGAGGTTGGCTGCTTCATGGAGGCTCGTTGCTTCGTGGAGGCTGGTTGCTTCGTGGAGGCTGGTTGCTTCGTGGAACCCGGCTTCTTTGTAGAAGCTTGAACATCGGCGTCATCTCTGTTCTTCGTCTACTTCGAATGGTGGTAAAGCAGGTGTCTTTATCCACGAAGTAGGTGGGACGAATTGTGTCGTAGTGTGCACATCGGAGCTCATTGCTTCGTTGATAGCATATTTGAAATCGATATGCCCTTTCGTGCTGTGGTTCCGTCTGAACGTGTAAGTCCCATCTCTTGCTCAAAGCCTTGGCCTCTTCGTGATTCGGATTCGGGTTCTGGATGGTTCGCCATACTCTGTATTGTGCCTCGAGTCTCTCCAACACTACCCTTTGCTTGTCTTCAGCGATGTCTTTGAGGTCTGGCCAGATGCTGAGACAGGTTTCGAGTCTATGATCTAACAATGAGTTAGTGAGTAGATGCGGAAATAGATGAAGAAAGGTGAGGAACTACCTCTCTTCCTCCTGCCTCTACGCCTATTCTTCTCTTTCTTGGAGCTTTTCTTGGAGCTTTTGTCCTTTGCCATTGATGTTGATGAGGGGGGACGGGGTGTGAACGTCAATATGAAAGCAGGTGCGATGAAAGGACGCGTCGAAGGTAATAAAGAGAGAAAGAGAAGAGAGAAAGAGAAGAGAGAAAGAGAAGAGAGAAAGAGAAGAGAGAAGAACACCCTCGCAATTGCCATCTCACAGAGTAGCCGCCCTCAACCGTCTCACCTCCTCACGCAACCGTCTAGGCGCCCTGACAACAAACCTTCCACCCTCACCCTTCTCCCTCCAGGTATCAAGAACCTCACCTCTAACCTCCCTCGTTCCAACCACCGGCACATTTCCAGCAATAACATCTTCAAAGAACCGTATCACTGCCTCAATAATCTCCTCAGCGTCAACACCGGCCGTGGTATGTCCAGCGCTCAGTTTGATTCGGGGTGGGAGGAGTGTCCATCCATCGTTCTCATCGTGTAGCTCTTGTTGAGAATGAGCAGAGTCTGTGCTACTGGCGATAGCGGCGTTTTGCTTCCTAGTAAAATCGAGCAATTCATGTAACGACTGCATGTAAGCGACCCAATTCCCCTCCTTAGGGAATATAATAGGCACACCAGCCTCGCCTAATTCATAGAATGTATCACCAACGAATAAACATTGTTCTGTACAGTCATACCAGGACAACGAATCGGGTGTATGTCCTGGTGTTTGCAAGATTGTGATGTCAAGATCAATCGCGCCATTGTCATTATCCTCATCATTGTGGGTTTGAATGCCACGTTTCGATGATGGTGGTGTCCAATTGAGTTTTTGATAATCGTCCATCCAGTGTGTGATGCTGTATTGTGGTGTCCGCAGCTCTAGCCATTTGCAGAGGGAATGTTCTGGTAAGTCGTTTTCGATGAAGGATTTCCCAGCTGATGAGGCGATGATGGGAGTGTTTTTGAATTGCTCGATTCCGAGGATGTGGTCGTAATGGCAGTGGGTGCCTGAGAATGGAAGAGGATTACACGTTCGTCAGGACAGAATTGGGAGAGAAGAACGGTGATAGAAGGGAGATTTGGGAAAAGAAAGGGGAACTGTACTGATGATCTTTGGTATGCACTTACAAATAATCATATAAGATCGCTGTTGCGGACCAGCTGGATTGATGGGCTTGTTGTTGTTGTTGTCTTTCACTGGATACTCTTCGAGGAACGTGCGAAGATGCGTGAGCTGTGCTGTATATTGGGAAAATAGTTAGCACGGGGAACGGTTCTTTCTTACAGTAGTAAGACGAATGGTCCGTGGTACCACTCGCTGTACATATCTGCAGATGCTGAAGAAGATTCAGACGTAACGAAGAATGATTCTGCTAGGAGTGTGTTGTGGTTGTGGGGTGTTCGAAGAAGTCAAGCGGAAGTATTATGTACGTCCTTGAGGGCATGCCGTGAGTTGAGCTCCGGCAAACTGCATGCTCAAAGGCCAAGAGGACGAGTTGCAACCGGCTTTTCAGGACAATGCTACCGATAGGACAAGATCATCACTAGCGATTGCATAGGAGAGTGGTTCTGCAATCACAAGTCTTGATGCCTCCATCAAACCCCACACCCGCCTCTTCCACAACTTCTCCTCTTACTCGTGCAATGAAGCGCAAGACCACACACACATATATCCCTCAGGCTCTTTCATCACGCCTCCCTCACACCCTGACAACACGCACATCACGCACGCACGCACGCACGCACGCACGCACGCACAAGCTCAAAAACTCACCAGCTCCATTTCTAGGCGCATCACACCCCGTATCCGACAAAACCAGCACCGGCGTAGCCGGATGCACCTTAGCATAAATATACGGATTCTCGCCATACTTGTCATCTTCGATGATGACAAAAGTTGTTAGATTGATGCGGCGTGCTGTGAATGAGGTTGTTGGGTTAGGCATTGTGAACTATGTTGCGAGGAGGTGTTGAGGAGTGCTGAGGCGAGGAGTGTTGATTATGGGGTGGATGTTGAGGAGTGAAGGGTTGTTACAGAAGTGAAGAATTGTCTTATTGGATGTTTGTGAGAAAGGGAGTCATGGATGGCTTAGTATAGTCTGATGAGGAAGGTGCTTCGACATGAGTCCTTTAGGTGGTGCTACTATAAAATAACATGCTTTTAATTTTCGCCTTTTTGACGCTTACGTCTTCACAAGCGGACTGCGCAGCACTATGATTGGGCGAAAGGCGTAGATAGACAAGTAAAAGATAACCATCTGCTTAGGTTGGCATTTCTTATCTGCATGCATTCCTCCTGCTTACTGTGCCGTATACTTAAACGTCCGAATGTTCCTCCAGGTTGCCTACTCACTCCAGTCGAACACAGAAATACAGAGCTTGTTACCACATGCTACACAACATTCGGAGGGGAGAAGTACAGTCAATACATCAAGATAAAACTTCATTAAAAACAATATCTATCCTCCTTCTATGTACAATTTCGGAAGGTCGAAAGAGTAAAGGATTACCAACGAGAAATTCAACATGCTCCACTTGAGGCTTTACTTTAACCTCTTCCACCATTTTTTACGAACATGAGAAGAGCACTTCTTCTCCCGTTCTCCTCCAAAGTGATCATGAAAATAGCCAAGTGTCATAAATGACAGCTAAAAAGAAAAAGAAGATACGAAAATGTTACATAATGACGGGCTGTTCAGCTTCAGATCCATCAATGATCATCCTTAACCACTCTATAGAGTGTAAGCGAAGATACCAGCGACAACAGCCATCAAACCGGGAGCCACGGCAGCGGCACCGTTTCCAGGCACATATAGGCTAACACTGGCGGAAGGAGCAGCTGTAGCAGTGGCGACGACTGAGGCAGCACTTGAAGCGATCTTGGTAGCGGAAGACAAGGCGGATGATGCTGATGCAAGGGCCGATGAGACAGATACAGCTGCGGATCCAGTGGCAGTGGCAGCAATCATAGATGCCGAACTGATAGCGGACTGAGCGCTCTGTGCTACGGAACTGGCGCTGGCAAGCTCTACAGACGCGGAGGAGATTGCTGAGGACTGGGCTGGGCTCGTGACAGAGGCCGAGGCGACCTTGCTGGACAAAGATGAAATAGCGCTGGAAACGGATGCAGCAGAGCTGGAGGCAGCGGCAACGGTAGAACCGGTACCAACGGCACCAACAGCGGAGGTGCTGCCTACAGAAACGGTAGTGCGAGATCCGGTACCGACAATGGAAGATGGCTCAGATGCGGTTGCGGAGGCTGAAGGAGAGAATGCGGCGGTGGTGGCAGTGCTGACAACAGGCAGAGGAGAAGTGGTGCTGGTGGCCGAGGCAGAGCTGGAGCTGATAACAGTGGAGCTAACAGACGTGGTGGTGCTGACTGAGGTAGAAACGGCAGATCCAGAGCTGGAGACGACGGAACTGGTGGTAGATACAATGGCGGAAGAGCTGGTACCGGCGCTTGGGCAAGTGAGATCGAAGAGAGGACCAGAAGTCAAGTCTGAGCCAATGATACCAAAACTGGGAGGTGGGGGAGCGACAGGGTAAGAGTCCTGGAGAGTGTACCAGAACATGTTGTAGTTGCCCTTGAGCGTGCACTCAACATCGTCCCAGTATTGCTTAGCGTTGGCAACGCTGGCAACAGCCTGGTTCATGGTAGGACCGCTGACGGGCCATCCAGTCTCAGTGACCCAGACAGGCTTGCCTGGAGCCGCAGCCTGAGTCTGACCAATAGCGTCGTAAAGCTTGGCCTTGCCCTGGTCAATGCCATTGGCGGTGGTTCCCTCGAAGTAAGGGTATGCATCCATGGAAAGGAAGTCGACAGCCTGAGCAACGGGAGAGTTGGTGGAGTTGGCCCATGCAGTCCAGGTGTCAACGTGAGTGATCTGAGCACCAGAAGCTGCAGTGCCGGCAATAGCAGCACGGACCTGGTTGATGTAGTTGACCAGGGTGGCGGGGTCAGCACCAGCGCCAGAATCGTTGGCGATACCGGTAGGTGAGATACGGTAGAGATCCTCAGATCCGACTGAAATACCAGCAATGCGGCTGGTAAAAGCAGTGCCGTACTGACTGATGGCAGCCTTGAGAGCCGCAATCTCGTTGTCAAAGTTGGTCTGACCAGCAGATGCCCACAGACCGAGGAGAAGGTAGGTGTTTGTGTTGATGGCAGCGGGAATGGCAGAGATGACTCCGTTGGCAGTTCCAGCCTGGATCATGGTGTACAAGCGGGCAGCAGTGAACTGGCCATTTGTGCCGGGAAGACCTTGCGCAGTCTGGAATAACTGCTCAAACCGTGCCTGGGTGACGGCGGAGCCATCAGTGTTTGTGGAACCGTAGTTGAAACCACTGTAGGTGGCAGAGGCGTAGGCGAGGAGAGTCGCGAGGGCAGCGAGCTTGTTCATCATGTTTGCGATGTGTGTATGATCTTGACTTTTTTAGTTCTTCGAAGTATTACAATCTGAAGTTAATAGGTCGATGAGAAGAACGAAACTGTAGAGACTGCTCTTAGGTGCTAGGTTAGAAAGATGAAACGGAATAAAAAGAGATGGTCGTTGATGAAGAGTGAAGAGTGCAGTAGATGCTGGGCGAAGATTCTGTCTTATACAAAGAAGGTGGACCTGAATCAATCCCGGTTCCTGGCCAACCAAAACGTCAAGGCGGTTGCCCAAAATAGAATACAAGCTCGAGCTCCTTTTTAGCACGATCTCACACAACCTATATCTTGTCGCACAGCAGAAGTCCTGCTCTAATTTGGTGCCTTGGGGCGTAGCAAGACACACACGAATACATCTAATATTGTTGCCTGCTCGGTGTGCACATTGTAATCCCTACGATACAGGTAACGGCTCCATACACACGCAACAGAAAAAACAACTCCGCATGCTCATCTCATCTCTTTGCCATCGCAACCAAGCAAACGTTTTCTTGGTCTTTTCGTCACAACTATGTGGAGTGCACCAGAGTTCGTTGGGCTGTCAGTTTCTGCTGAAATGAGGCTGTGGGGTTGACGCACACGTCTGCCTCGTATTCGTCGGTGGCGGTGACAGATTCCGAGAAGATGAAACAATAATACGTAAGGCTATCCACGAGTTGTGCCTTGCAGGTTCCTGTCCTTCTTGTCCTGTTCCTGTGTGAATTGTCGATTGTTGCCGTTTTTGTCGTGCCACAGCCGAGTTTCGAAACATCATTATGCCGAGTATACCGATTGAACATGGGCATTTTTCCATCTGCGATAAAAGTCACTGGTGGATTGGAACATGTAGTAGTAGTGGATGTAAATTATATCGGTCGTGTCATTCGTTAAGTATAGCCAAAGATGATACACCAAAATGATAGAAAACCCTCCCGCTCGAACGCTCAAAATGCTTGGCTCCATTGCCATTTCCAGACGCCTCTTGAATGCAGAATGAAATAAGAAACACGAAACTGAAGTAGGTCTAACAGACGTCTCCTATCTCGCCGAGCACTATGATGGGATGCTCTGCTGTCCTCCGTCCTTGGTATAAACACCTCCATGGACGGCACGGCTGATACCAACACCAATTCCGATGGCTGCAGCAATGACGACTACACCAATGAACAGCTTGGCATAAAGTTTCTGCTTCTTAGGCAAAGCACCGATAAAGTTCCACTTCCGCCGACACTCAACCTTCTTCGCTGCTCGTTCCCTTTGCTCCAATTCCTGTTTCGTTGGCCAGATTTGAAGGTCGGATGGTGAGGTCGTCTTTGATAGGTTTTTTGTATCAATCTCCGCAAGAGAGGGTGACCGACTCGAACCTGTGAGGTGAGAGCGACTGCTGTATGAAGAGAGCACTTGTGTCTTGGGCTCTTTTTCTGATACTGCAGGAATCAGGCCTGCTTCGAGATCGAGGTCAAGCCGTTGTGACGGGTTGGCCTGTTGTAGAGACAATCTTGTTCGTGGGTGCTCATAAAAGGCAGAGGTAGGGTTGTGTGGGTTTGACGATTCTTGAATGCCAGAGTATAGACGTTCTTGGTTCGGGCGGGACTTTGAGGGTGTGCTGTGTGATGCACGCGGTGGGCTGGACATAGGCCCGAAGAGATCCTTATCTGAAGCAGCTGGGCTGGAGGGTGGAGGGGAGGAGCTGAGAGCATCCGCGTAGGCGTATTTTTCGGCGATGGCAACCATCTTGAAGGATGTAACGATTCGACAGCGAAGGTATTTTGTTTCTTGGAATGAGTACAATACAAGATAGTAGTAGTGAAGTCGTCAAGATTCGATCGAGCGAGGGTCAATTGGATCGAGGTATATGCTGATATCCTGTGGTCACTGGTCGACCAGACGGAGATAGATGTAGTGGATGGGTTTGTTTATCTGGAGCGAGTAGTGGGCAGTAGTAATAAGCCTGGGTGAGCCGGAGATTTATGTAGACGACGGCAGAGTATGCGTGAGATACAGATCGACAAACGAGTGGACGGATAGACGACTGATATGTAGAAAGAGTGACTGCTTGAGTTGTTTGAGACTGCTGGAATGTCTCACCCGTACGGCGGGCTGAGAGGTTTCCGGGAAGAGGTTGGCTGTGAACGAGAAGAAGAAAAGTCTATAAGGAGTTATCTTGGAGTCTTGGCCGAGCAAGGATACTGAATTTATGGTTTGAGAAGTTGCGATGGGACTGCTTCTCATCTCATCTTAAACGTGGAGCTGCCGTGTCGTACTTTCAAGGTTCAGTGGAAAGTGTCCTTCAACAGATAAAATTGCTTGGTATCACCAATCGCACCCTGCACCTTCTACCGCCTGACCTCTAAATCTTTAGCGAGCTGGCCGCATTGATGGCGGTATCGAATTGCTGCTGACTAGACTTGAAGCAGACGCGTAGCCAGCGGCCTGGATGGTGTATACGAATCAGAGATGAAACAATCCAAGGTGAGCTAACCATCTTCTGCCTAGCGGATTGCGGGTTGGCCAATAGCGGTGGATACCATTAAATAGGCCAAAGTCTAGATTGCAAACCGATAAGAAAGACTGGAAGGCTGGTGATCTACGAACATGGCTGTGCATGCTCATGGTGGTGAAATGCTTCTAGAGCGAGTCCCAGTGGCACTGCTGGCACAAGCCTCACGGAAAACCTGGTCAAATGATACCAACAAACAAAAGAACATGGGAAAAGAGCAGTCGGGACATGACGCAAAAATACTTCCATTCCATTCAATTGAGTTTTAGAAGGCCAAGTCAAACCAAACTACTTTTCCACCGTCCAGTTGCATGATTCCGATTCGTCCTTCTTCTTCAACCATCTCCTGCGCGCTACCCCTCTTTCTTCATGATGTGTATGATCTATATCTTCCCATCTGATCTTTCACTTCCGCCATCTGACCTTCTCCTTGGAGTCTCCTCCGATAAGTGCCAATACAAGCCGCCTTTTCGCTCAATCTTTGAGAAAACTTTCGTTTTTGTCGGTATTCAGGCCATAGTGATTGTGGTATTGACTTCGTTGGCCCGCTTATAGCCTTGAAACATGCCAGGGAAGCAGCCGAAACCACAGCATGGAAGCTTGCAATCCTCAATAGGAATGAAGGAGGGGAGCATCCAGTTGATGGGCTTGGGTAATGGAAGTGCAGCTGTGGTCGACATGATGGTGGCGATGGTGAGAATAGCGAATAGTTTCATGGCGATGAGCGCTGAGGAGGAGTGGATAGTATGATAGTCGTTGTGGTTTATTGTCGTGGTAGGACGTGGAGTGCAAATGAGCCTGTCGTTTTTGTCAGTTGATGTTCATGCCATCATAAGCTACATCATTCTAGGGGCATGTACTGACAGAGTTGGTATGATTCGATACTGTGGTGGCTATGATGATTGTGTTTGGGAATGTTTGTGCAAGAACAAACGAGGTTCGACAGCAGCATACTTGTAGTAGACTACATGCTATCTGCACAATACGAAGACTAGCAAGGCTTGGGAGCGCCTTACGCGTGCGCAATGCGGCACAAATATATGGGCAAGTGAAGGATAATGGCGTAAGATCAGATGTTCGCTCTTCATAGTGTTTCAAGAACAATACGAAAAATGTCAACCGATAGCAAAGACTGCTGAGCAGAATGTCTCACTCGGCATGTCAGAACACGACAACAAGATTCTAGCTCTTTCAATCGCTAGATCAGGAATTCTTGCTTTGAGGTGTCACTGCTGGTATGGATGCAAAGCGTATACTTGGGCACAATTTGGTGCTGAATGAAACAATCTTGTGGTTACAGAGAGAACAAGGAGAGAGTCATCCTTCACCACAAGGCGACACAGCACTCCTCGCAGACACGAAGGAGGAGCCTCGTAGAGAAATAATAGAAAGTGTGTTACGACGTGAATAGAACGAGGCATGATAGATATGGAAGGATATCTTCTTACTAAGAAGGAGCGCTCTAGGGTTATGCCCTAGAATTAGGGCTAATGTGGGAGGATAAGGATGAAGGGTAAAACGGGTGTCACGACCGACCTCGAGACAGCGAAAGCTTTCAACTTTGCTTCCTCTTGTCGCCGATTCACCTTAGCTGCATCCTCCCACATCGACAATGCTGACCAAGACTAGCTGCAGGGCCGTCGCCCAAGGGTAAGTCTGCTGCGCGCCATAAATACATACCTTCCAAGGTGCTGACCACGGTGCAGACTGCGTAGCGCCAATGCCGCTTCAAGAGTTGCACCTATGGGTGTGAGGAGTAAGAAAGCTTATAGCTCAGTATACGTGGACATATCTGATGGGTCGTGTAGCAATGGCAACTGTTCAATCCGACATCTTTAAGCCCAGCAAATACGGTGGAAAATATACTGTCACTCTTATTCCTGGTGCGCAAACCTCTTATCAGAAAACCATATCCAATCAAGATCATATCCTAAAGAGTCTATACAGGTGACGGTATCGGTGCCGAAGTATCAGAGTCTGTTCGCGAGATCTTCAAGGCAGACAATGTCCCAGTAGAATGGGAACAGGTCGATGTTTCTGGTGTTGAGACTGGTGACAAGCACGCCGAGGAGCTCTTTCGCGAATCCATTGCTTCCTTGAAGCGCAACAAGATTGGTCTCAAGGGTAGGACCTGACATCTGGATTGCGTCTGCTGCTATGACTAAAGAACAAACAGGTATCCTCCACACTCCCGTTTCGCGCTCTGGTCATATCTCTTTCAACGTTGCCCTCCGTCAAGAACTCGACATTTACGCCAACATTGTCCTCCTTAAGAACATTCCCGGCTATGAGACACGCCACAAGAACATTGATTTCTGCATCATCCGTGAGAACACGGAAGGTGAGTACAGTGGTCTGGAGCACTCCTCCACACCCGGCGTCGTCGAATCACTCAAGATCATCACTCGCGCAAAGTCCGAGCGTATCGCCAAATTCGCCTACTCTTTCGCGCTCGCCAACAACCGCAAGAAGGTGACCGTGATCCACAAAGCCAACATCATGAAGCTCGCCGATGGTCTTTTCCGCAACACTGTTAAGCGTGTAGGAGAGGACTACCCCAGTATTACCACAAACGACATGATTGTCGACAATGCCAGCATGCAATGTGTATCTCGCCCACAACAATTCGACGTACTTATCACGCCTAACTTGTACGGTGGTATCTTGTCCAACATTGGAGCTGGTCTCGTTGGTGGACCTGGTGTCGTTCCTGGTTGCAGCATGGGTCGCGAGGTGGCTCTTTTCGAGCCTGGATGCAGACACGTCGGTCTTGATATCAAGGGCAAGGATCAGGCCAACCCCACTGCTCTTCTTCTCAGTTCCAGCATGATGCTGAGACATCTTGGTCTTGATGACCACGCCAACAGGATCAGCAAGGCTGTGTATGATGTGATTGCAAATGGCTCTCCTCGCACGAGAGATATGGGCGGTAATGCCACTACGCATGAGTTCACACGTGCGGTGCTTAACCAGTGAGTAACCTTGACTATTCTTCAATCCGCTGTTATACTAATGATGATATAGGATGGAGCACAACGGTTAAGCCGAAACCTGTACGCTTGTATGATACAATCGAATTGAAAGAGCTTACGAACCAATTTGCACTCTCCTGCATCCTTGTATATCGTTTCACGTGCTATGATGTTGCGACAGCAGCCTTTCCAGATATGTCGAAGAAGCAGCCTATGTATTCCGCCCACCATGCTGCTAACGATGGCTGCCTTCACCTATCACCTACTGATCTCACTTCTCAAATCCCTCGGTAAAGCCCACAGATACATCTCCCTCGTCATTATATCCACGCCCCATCCCGCATCAACGACCTCCCTGGCTCGCGCCTCGGCCTTCTCCACGCCCATCACTGCAGATTTCACACCATCCACACCGATGTATGCACTTGTATGCCACCACATTGAATAGCCGACCTGGCATACTCGCCTCCAGCTTTGAGACTATTCCGAGTCCAAGCAATTTAACATGTTGACGTAGATGCAATAGGGACATCACACCTTCTGTGTGAGGAAGATTGATGAGAGGGCGATATACACATAAGAAGTCGTGGATGAGTTATCACGAAAGGCGACTATGCAGCTTAGGGCCACAGCTGATCACAAGGTTCCAAGCTGAATTCGGCGATGTTGTGGTGTACGCATCACAAGCAACCTCTTATCTTCCGAACATCCAGACTGTGTTATCCTGAGGCACGTTTCGATGTGAATCGGGGTCAGGATTGACAATAGACGGATTGAATTATGATGGTATTTCAGTGCGCGCCTGTCCGCTTGCATCTTCATCAGCCACAGAGGAACGCTTCTTATGGGTCAAGTTTCTTTGATATTACGAATCAACATTGTGTACCTGATATATGCATAAGTCTTCATGTGCGTTTACATATCAATCATATCTTCATCTTGCGTACATATTACCATTACATATCTCAATCATCTTGCCCCCAAAAGACTCAACATAAAAACCAGGGTATAAATAGAAATGAACCAACATCAACTCATATTGCCAAACATAAAGCGTACAAAACCATAAAGCGTTAAAAGGACATCAAACAGTCCCATCAGTCATACACATAAGAAACATCAACATCATCACCAACTTACAAAGCTCCCTCCATCATCTCCAACAATCCCGCTCCACCAGCAATGACTCCTGAAGTAACCGCTGCGGCCTTTCTCATCAGACTGTTCCTCGCCCGATATTCCTCCTTCTCCTTGGCCTGCTTGTTGTCTCTTTCCAAGTTTTTGATCCGTCTGGAAGTGTCGTCGTGCCTGCGATTATCTTCGCTAGGTCGACGGTCATGGCTGATGCGCCGATCGTTAGCCTTGTAGCGTGCAGGCGGAGGTGAGTCATCAGAGGAGTCGGAGGTGGATGATGTATAGATTGGACGACTCTTGCGACGTTCGGTATTGCGATGAGAGCGTGAGGAGTGGTGGTGGTCAGTGTTACGAGGCGGTCCCTGAGCTTGGTAGTTCTGGTTGGGCATAGGTTGTGGTGCAGCTTGAGTGCCGTAGCCATGTCCGGCGCCTGCTGGACTAGAGGTCGTTCGTTGAAGCGCCATGCCTGTGTTAGGACCTGGCTGCTGTCGTGATTGAGATGGTGGTGGTTGTAAGTACTGTTGTTGTGGTTGCGAATACTGTTGCTGTAGCTGTTGTGGCTGTGGGTACTGTTGGTGTGGTTGATATTGTTGTTGTGACCACACTTGTGGCGGCGGTTGATACTGAGAAGGGCGAGATCCTTCGTTAGATCCTTTTCTTGGCAGCTCGTCTGAGAAGTTAACGGCTTTGCTGCTGTGACCAGCTTGCTGAGATGGTGGAAACTGTCCAGGATATTGCGAAGGCTGATGCGTTGATAGTGACGGCGGTGGTGGTGGTATGCTGTTGCGAGTTTGAGGCGGAACAGTGGCACTAGTTGGTGGCCTCATGCTAGCCTCTTGCCGTTCCTTCAATATAACCTTGGAGAGTTGAACAAGCTCACGAACTTGAGGCTGATCGATGTTAGGACGTGTCATCAGCCGCAATTACACATTTACTTACGTTGTATTTGAGGGCTGTTTGAATTCGCCACATCTCACAGAAACGTCCACGAGCTGGGATGCGTTCAAATAGGTATTTCTTTTCTCGTGCCAATGCTGCTTCTATCACTGTAGATGTGGGAATCTCCGTAACAGCGTTATCGTGGCTCAGCAGATATCGTTCAAAATCCTCTCGGTCGTCATCAGAAATATCCATGAGCTTACTGTTCTCATATGGGTAGATTTTTTTGCCAATGGCAATCTGCCAGCAGACTCTGATCTCTTCGTCATCAGAATCCTCGATGACCGTGCCGGTAGTGCCATATCCACTGTCTCGAGAGACCTTCAATTTCTGCTGAGGCAACGAGTCTGGTGTCTGCTCAGCCTGTGACATGGAGAAGGCACGAGGGTGCTGAGGTTTCGCAGTCGCGGCTGAATATGGTGGTCCAGTATTAGCATTAAACGACGCTGATGCTGATATGGGTAAAGGCTTGGCACTGCCTGGTGGAGCTGATGGTGTCTGTCGCTGCAGTGGTGCGCTAGTGTTGAGTGACAGAGACGGCCGCTGAGCTGCGACACCTGAACCTGTCCTTTGTCTACCGAATGAAGGCATCTCCCGGGGGGGTTGTGATGATGCTTGAGCCCGCTGTACTGGCGCGTGGTCATAATCTCTCTTCGGCAGTGGCTGGTCTCGGTAAAAGCTTGAGTTCACACCGCCATAGCCTCCAGTAGCGGCTTCCTCGTCCGATTCGAATACAGTCTCATGGTCAAACTGCTGCTCGGAGTCAGGAGATTGCACTTGAGTCCAACGCTCTACAAGGTCATGAACCAGTTGGTCTTGCCTTTGTATAGCTTCACGACTGTCATCGCCAAAGTCAACAACGTCATCAAGATAGGCTAATTGCTCAGCATGGATGGACCTGCGTGACAAAAGAACAGTTGGTCGCGATGACCTGTCCGAATCAGAGCCATCGATAGTGCTCCGCGTAGTATTGAGCAGTGTTGCGTCTTCCTCCGCAAGCCGTTGGTTGACATACTTTAAAGCGACCATTCTGTTCATGATGAGTGAACGAATGAGCCGTCTTTCACGACCGAGCCTCTGACGGTCCTCCTCTGTTGGCGTGCAACCGCCTGCACGGTGTAAGCCATATTTCCATACCTTGACGATAAGATTGATCGTAGCCTCGATATACTGCAGTGACGAGAGGATAGTCTTCACTCTTGGTGTATCGAAGGTTCTCTTGATCCTGTCTCCCCAAGTTTGTCCTCCTCGAGACTTGCGCGGTAATCTGTGCCGATAAAGCACGACATCTACAAGTTTCTCCACATCTTCAATCAGTCCTCCAGCTACTCCTCGAAGTAATCCATACTGTGTCAGAGCAGCTTGTGTAGGTATGAATGGTAGTAGTCTTCTTTCCTCCTCCCAGTAATCGTTAAGACGGAGGAAGGTGGTGAGATTGACTGTCACGCGACTGACGCTAAGGTCCGAATCGGCGTTGAGACTGAGCTGGCTCAGCTTGGTACACACATCTGTAGCCCAGTTGGTGTTCAAGGGATTTTCAGGCTCGACGAGATTGGGGTGTGACATTGAGACTCGATGCGGGCAGATCCGAGTGATGTAGGGTACTGGCTGATTGGTTGGCACGGATGTGCGATAGGTGCAAATGCAGGGAAGCGCTGACCAGCAACGCAGGTGGTACACGAGGTTGTGTCAGCTCATCCAAGAGTGTGTTGGCGTTGGCAGGTGCTTCACACAAAGCAAGGTCTGAGGTGGTATGACAGCGCACAAGACTGCTTTTTAAAAGGCAGCAGGGCTCAGCTGATGTGCAATGACATGCCTCTTCCTACCAGCAACTGCGCGTGATTGCCCAAATGGCTTGGCTTTGTCGCTACCGTAGATGAGAATGGTTGTTGGCGGGAGACGAATTACTCCAACTGTCTCCGCTGCCCCTTCCGCGACCTTCGACGCGGCCTCCGTTGTATAATGATTGGTGAGTATACCATCAGTCGAGCATCGCCACACAACAAGCACTCGACCACGCGCGGGATCGGGGGAGATCTACACACGTGGTCTCGGCGCAATGACGAAAGAGGTTAGAAGAACTTTAGGGCGGTGTACAGATGGTGGGGCTGATACAATGGAGGGGTTTTCGTCTATTTCGTGTCAACAACAACATGATTCCTACTACCTGATCTGTCCAATAACCCCTCTTCGCCTACGTGCTATCTAATAACACCGTTCTTGTGCTACATTCCTATTTCTCGATCACGAGGATAACTCCACCAGGGGATAATTTCCCGCGTGCTTGTGGTTTTGACCCAAAACAGAGATGACACCGTGTGACTGACCAGATTCATATCAATTCGCTTCGAGCGTAATACTCTGATTTCAGCAAGCAATCAAGCAACCAGGCGATCTGGCGAGGGATGTAAAAAGTGCTAAGTGTTATTGGGAGCATTTGGGAGATTTCTCCTACTTCACTGAAGAAGCCTGTCATGATCACAAGCTCTCTCTATGCATGCTCCATCCCAGGCTATGAATTCCTCTTTGGGCTCAAGGCTGCTGCCAGATAGTCCTATTGATTCATCTTGCGTCTCCGATATGATGTCTGCTCGCCTTATCTTTATCCCGACATACTTTCTACCAGATTGCTTTTCCGATTATCACTACGTTCTCTGGGAACCAGGATTGCGCGGCATCAAGTCCCAGTGTCGTGCGAGATACGAGGACCACGATCTGGTCCAGATAGCCGAGTTGTAAAAGGAACTCAGATGTGAAGAGACTGCCAGGTCAACGTCGATACCGCTGAGTGTCGAGGTGTATTTTAGCGGCGTCCATGTTTACTAGGAAGAGTAAGTGCTCCCATCCTATGCTTTCAGAGACATCGCCACACCAAACGCCTATAGTCTGACAAACTGCTGTCGTTTTGGAAAGACAGGTTTGAGGTACATGTAGAGGTGATGTATGTATATCGTTCACTGGAGCCTGTACTTCGGCACAATAGCTTCAAATCTAGCTTCCGAATTTCAATGCCATCTACATATATCTGCCCTGCGTATGGCTACAAATCATTGTAATGAACAACTAGCAGATAATCTCTGCTATATCATAGTGTAGAAAGCTGATCCTGCAAACCGGGCCGAGAGCGATGCCGCGGTTCTTGGCACTTCTAAAACCTAAAACCTGAAACCATCAATGTCCTCCCCCATTCGTGCTCAATCCTTTATAGTGTCAAGCGCACTTCCCATAGGTTATGTCAACATCCACAGTGTCTCGCTCTCCTCCTACCTTCCAATATCCTTTCGCGACCAGCCCAGACATTATTCGAGCCCACCAAAAGGATACCTTCTTTCAATCTGTACTTCATGACCACTTATCTGACATTCTACGTCATGTTCGCGGCGCTCGCTTCATACACCTCTTTGGCAACGAGACACGTACTGCTGCCGACCTTCTCTACTTCGCCTTGACTACCTTGATTGGAAACAGAACACTGGGTGAAGAATACTGTGACGTTGTACAAGTCGAAGATGGCACAGGAAGACTACCAGACGTGCGCGCTAGAGCAGGGTACATTGTTACGGCTGTACTTGCACCGTATATGCTAGGGAGAATACTGCCTGCTCTTCGACGAAGAGTTCGTGCAAAACTTGAAGTATCCATCGCGCGAAAGCAGAGAAAAGAGATGGGAGGTAAATCGCGGATTTCCACGTTTCAGCAATACATCTTGGACAACTTAGAGACCATCACATCGCCAGCTTCCGTCTATGCTGTGTCTCTCGCGACCTTCTACTTCTCGGGCGCTTACTATCACTTGTCCAAGCGAATCTGGGGACTACGTTACATTTTCACAAGTGAATCATCTGCAACCAACCAACGCGCAGGCTACGAGGTACTAGGCGTCCTTCTAGTCCTGCAACTGGCTGTACAAAGTTATCTTCATATCCGAAGCACACCAAGTTCGGCCGGAGCTGAAGAAGCACATATATCTACTTCCGCTACGCCAGGTTCTGCCTCTGCAATTGTGTCTGGTGGAGTCGAGGTCAGCCTTGACCCCAATGCATATACTTCGAACAATGCCGTACTCTTTCCATTGGACACTACTACACATCACACACCATCTCAGCAGAAGCTGTCTCAATTGGTGCATACCCCATTGCAGCCTATGCCTCGTTATGATCTTACCGATCCATCGACAATGCCCTGGCTCGCAGGACGACAAGCAAGGAAGTGCACGTTATGTTTGGAGCCGATGAAGGATCCTAGTGTTACGACGTGCGGACACGTTTTCTGTTGGACGTGTATTGGCGACTGGTGTAGAGAGAAACCTGAATGCCCTTTGTGTAGGCAGGTGTGTCTGGTGCAACATATCCTGCCTTTGCGAGGATGAAAGTGAGGATGGCACTGCACGGTTGTCTGAAGACTGAGTCCTGAAGGCCATGTCATTTGATCAATCCGACGAACCACCAAATCTCTGATGAGGGGCTGAGTAAGTACCGCAACTTGCGACCACCATATTCAGAACCTTCTTAGTTCCGTGATCCGACTTGTCTATTGCGCAAAATCAAATCTGGTTGTCACAGTCGATCTCAGCAGGAGAGAACCAGCTCATACCCACTCAGGTCGTCGCGAGGATTTAGTGCGACACAGATCCTCTCGCTTCAAGCTTCGGGAATGCATGAAAAGCTTGTTGCGCACACCCACCAAAAGGAACACTCGCAGCCGACACCCTACTAAACATATATAAGGGGCCATATTATGGCCCTTGCGTTCCTTGCTCCTGCGCATACAACACAGCTATGAGTACCAATCTTCGTGGATGAACAACAGCCCTAATTCTTCAGCAAAGAAAGTAGGATACAACGTGAGATAATTTGTGCATGCCGAAGGACTTGCACCCGGCTTCTCGAGCTGTGTCGGTGGGACGTGGCCTAGATGAAGAGTTTAAATTGCTTAAGGGGTAGAATGTGGTACTCTTATGCGCATCGTAATTCAGACCTATACTGTAGCTTACCAAGAGAAGCCTTACAATCTTTTACACTGTTATGTCCTAATTGAATAGATGCTCAACGCCGAAATCTCAAACGGTATTTATTAAGATTAAAGGTTATGCGGGGTGATCTACACCCGAAGATGCGCCATGCGCTAGGTAGCTCCATGCGAGAAAATTATTCTCTCTGAACCACATGTGACACATTGCAATCACTTTTCCAAAGTCAACATTTTGCTCACAAACCACAGCAATCATGGGCTACACAGACGACAGACCTGCAGACGAGCGCGATGACGAGGCGTCCGAGGACCAAGACGAGTTAATGAACGAAGCAGAATCAGAAGAGGAGAAAGATGAGGTAGAGGAAGAACTAGAGAGATTAGTCTTTGGCGATACTGCAGGATTCAAGGACGAGCTGAAAGGATTCAGGCAAGACACATACCGGGAAGATGGCGAAGACGTTGAAGAGGAAGAAGAGGCGCTGGCAACGATCGCAGATGCAGATTTGTTTATGGTCGACACTGGAGATGTTCCATCGCAAGCTCTACTTTCGAAGCCGGAGGGAGAGATCACAGCATATCAACGCGACCCGCCAGCATGGCACGATAGCGATGACGATGAGCGGCAGATATCTCTCATGGCTGTACCTCGGCTACGCAAGTTGCGCCATTTTGAAGGAGAGGATGTGATATCAGGAAGCGACTACACTGCTCGACTACGACGCCAATTTGAAGTACTGCATCCGCGACCTGCGTGGGCGGATTGGTCGATGCAGGAGAAGAACAGCAAGAAAAGACGGCGTTACGAACTGGAAGAAGATGAAATGTCAGATGACGCATCTCAGAATTCAGACGACGAAGAAGACGAAGATCTTTCAGTACAACCATTAGCGAAACTCCTCCGCAGTACCGCTGCCCTTACCCGATCAACACAGACCACCTCCACAAAACGCCTGAAACTCCGGCCTGAAGTTATTGGCATTGAGCGTATGAAAGACATCCAGCCAACGCAACCATCAGCAATCACATCACTCACAATCCACCCAACCCTGCCTCTTCTCCTCTCTTCCGGACCTTCTTCAACGCTATATCTCCATCACCTCCGCCCGCACCCTACACCTCCAGATCCAGCGAATCCACTAATAACCTCCTTCCACCTCAAACACACTCCCCTCAGCACAACCGCCTTCTCCCCACCATCTCTCGACTCTCCACAAGCATCACCAACAATCTACCTCTCCAGCCGCCGCCGCTACTTCCACACCTGGGATCTTTCCACCGGTCTCATCCGCAAAATCACCCGTCTCTACGGCCAACAATCCACGCAACGCACTTTCGAAGTCCTAAAACCATCCCCTTGTGGTCGCTACATTGCCCTTCTCGGCAGTGACCGCAAAGGCGGTGGTCTAGTCAACATCCTGTCCGCCACAACCAGCCAATGGCTATCTCAAGCACGTCTCGAAAGCCGAAAAGGCCTTGCTGATTTCGCCTGGTGGAGTAATGGTGAGGGTATCGTGCTTGTAGGGCGCGGCGGCGAAGTCGCTGAGTTTTCGCTCAAAGAGATCAAGATCGTCTGTCGCTGGCAGGACGAAGGCGCTGTTGGTATCACTACGATCGCTCTTGGTGGCCGTGTCGCCGGGTTTGATTCCGGTAAGAATAAAAAAGCCACGCCACCTTTGTTGGGCGCAGATCGCTGGATCGCTATCGGCAGTACCTCTGGCATCGTGAATCTGTACGACCGCACTAGTTGGATCGAGACAGGGCCGGCAAGCACAAACCCAGTGCCGACGAAGACGCTGGAAAACTTGACGACGCCGGTGAGTCGGTTGTGCTTTTCGCCGGATGGACAGGTCATGTGTATGGCGTCGAGGTGGAAGAGGGATGCGTTGAGATTGGTGCATTTGCCGAGTTGTAGTGTTTATAGGAATTGGCCTACGAGTAAGACGCCGTTGGGGAGGGTTAGTGCGATTGCGCTTGGGGAGGTACTTGCTGGTGAGGGGGTGGAGGAGAGAAGGATGTTGGTGTTGGTTGTTGGGAATGAGGCGGGTAATTTGAGAGGGTGGGAGATTACGGGTTGAGGTGGTAGAGGAAATCACGCTGGGAAGAAGGATGCCCTATGGTCGATTGGATCGCCGATTTATGAAGATGACAACACAAGAGCTATGAAAATGATAGACGGCAATACTAATGCTTGCTGGTGTTACTCCGTAAAAGTGTGCTATAAACAACCTAGCATGCCAAAACTAATGCTATACCAAGAAACAAGCATATCACAACCCAGCCTACAAGCACACACATGGCCAGATCACTCAAATGAACGCCCTAAAACAAAACATTGGCAATTGTTATTCCTCGACCACAAACGGGGAAAGGAAAAAGAAAAGTTCTTTAGCTGTCGTCAACTCGACTATGCAATACAGAAAAACATCTATAAATCACACAACCTGACCTCCGCCTTCCTCTCCGAAACATCATACTCAACCCAACTTGTTACCTCTCTCCCTCCTCTCTTCCCTCCCCTCCCCACCTCTCCACCACCACCCCCTCCTCGTCCACCAATTGCCCCACCCACCCCTCTTCCACCAACCAGTCTCCCAGCATTCATGACGCAACATCCCTGATATCTCACCACAAACGCGTCAGCATCCGTATCACATAACACCAGCGCCGACGGCAGCGGATACAGCGATAATGCGTGTGCGTGAGCCCAATGGAGCGGTCGTGTTGATAGCGGAAAGGGCGAGAGGGTGCCTTGGTCTAGGAGTGTTTTGACTAGGGAGCGCGCGTGGCGGAGGGATGTGTCGTGTGTTTGTTTCTGCTTTTGTGGTGGTGGTGGTGGTGGTGGTGGTGGCGTCTGTTGTTGGTTGGTATCGTTCTCATCTACGACAGTAACATCTGCATCAACATCCATCTGCTCACCACCACCATCAAGCGCACCAACCATCGTCGTATCCACCACGCCCATCCCCTCTTCACTCCCATATCCCTCATCCACCCTCCCCTCTTCCATTTCCTTCTTCAACCCCACAGCTGTTCGTCTCAACCGCCCAAACACATCATCCCTAAACAGGACAATCTCATGACTTGGTCCAAAGAGCGTAACTCTTGCCGGATTCGTCGTCCATACCGCCTCACCCGGCACTCTTTCCCTGCCAGCACTACCCACCGCATTTACCCCCGTCGTCGTCGTTGCAGGCACAGCAGCATTAGCAGCAGCAAACGCCCTCTTGACTCTCGTCGTAAACATTTCGGGAATCGCACTCCGCGGCAACGGAACAGAAGCACCAGCAGAAAAAGACGAAGCCCAGGGATCGTTATCTCCTGGCACGAATATCCACGTCGAGCTGCGGAGGAGTGTGGGAAAGTCTGATAGCAGGGCGGCTAGGGAATCAAAGGCTTCTTTGTACGTTATACTATCAGGTATTGTTGTAGTAGCATGGGCGGCGGAAGAGGACGTGGTATTTGACATTGCAGCGTGAGAGACAAAGGGACCGAGGAGGACGAACGTGAGGGGAGGTGGTGGTGGAGAGGCGGCAATCGGAGGTGCATATGTCAAGAGGATGCGACGGAGAGCTGTAAGGTGGAGGGAAGAGTCGAGGTGGACGGAGCCGAGGATGACGAGTTTGTTGCTATTGGTGTGGGTGTGCGGTTGTGAGTCAATGCTGGCTGGAGGAAGCGAAAGTCTGGAGGAAAGAGTGGCGCGTGGACTGAGAAGTCGCTGTTCGATTTTGCGCATGCGTGAGCCAATGGCACGTTCGCTGCCTTGACCTAGGAAGTCCACCCAGCCGAAGCCGCCACCGATGTGCATGTCGCTGGGTGCGGAGATGCCGGTGCTGGATGTGTCGGTGATACCTAGTGTCGTAGCACGAGTCTCGCATCGAGGAGCACCAATGGAAAAGCCTGTAAAACGACCACCTATTGTGCCTCCGACACCGCCTGTGCCGCCTAGATTGCCGCCAGCCGAACCGTACTCTTCCTCATACACGCCGTCAACAAGCACAATCATACCTGGACATAACCAGGTTTCTACTGGATCTATGAAGGTGGCTTGTTCGAGGTCGAGGGAAATGGTTCCAGTAAGGTCGCTGACTGCAAGAGTGCCGGTAGGTGTTATCATTAGTAGACCTAGTAGTAAATGCCCTGTTCCACTCCGTCCTAGAAGATTCGCGATTGATGTGATTTTAAGCTCGGCTGATTTGCTTGTTGTTGATGTTTTTTGGAACGATTCAGATCGAAGGACTCGCTGGTGTATGAGGTGATATCTTTGCCTGAAAATGTCTGTTTTCATAGGGGGTGGTGGAAACATGTCTCCCACCGATTTTGATCTGTTCGCCAAATATTAGCACCTCAAAATGCAATCTTCATCTACCAAACAGAATGCATACTTCTCAAAATGATTCCTAGATGGGTTATACATCATCCTGGGCATCTCAAACGCACCAACCACTTTCAACCAACTTCTCGGATCCTTCTCTTCACTCTCCTCATCCTCTTCCACACCCAACGCACTTATCCCGAAACTATCTCCTCTCTGCAACAACCCACCCTCGCCGAAGCTCTCACCACCAACCAAACTCGTCTGCCGACTCAAACTCGACCCATTGCGACCAATAACAATCCTGCCACCACTCATGCTGCCTTCTAATTGCTTCAAGATATTCGCAAGCGTGCTGCCTTCCCCATCGACAATGACTTTGCTCTCTGATCGTTTCCATGCTCGTGCTATTTCTTCAAGGACGAGTTCGGCGAGGCCTTCTTCACGCCAGCCGGAACCGCAGTGTTTGCCGATGAATGCAGATAGTGCTTGTAAAGCTACAGATGTGAGTGTGAGGTTGTGTTTTTTGGTGAAGGTACGGAAGGCTATTGGACGTAGGATGGCTGGCGGTAAGAGGATCGGGAGGATGGGTGCAGGTCGGTGTGAGTCTTGCTTGTTGTTGGATATTGCTGGTCGTATTGGGTGGACTGGAGTAGCAAAGGCAGGTGAGGATGATGGTATGGGTTGGGATGGCAGCTTGAAGGGCGTCTTTGCCACCGGTCGTTGCGGTAGTGCTGCCATTGTGAATTGCGATGTCGGTGCTGTGATTTCAGATGTGTTTCAAGTCGTGGTAAATAGTCCATACGCGTTTTGCCAAGCATCTGGCGTGTTCGCGACGTGAAATCAATTAACTCATGTGCCATGACTTCATGGATATTCAATAGCAGCTCACATCTTCGACATCATTTGCCAAACCATCGTCCACCACAATGACAGACACCGAACTTGCAACCAGAGCTCCTGAGAACGACATGGACCCCAACGAAGGTCCAACCATGATGACAGTCCCCCTCCCATCGGATCCCACCCCACCAGCACCTTTCACCCCTCACTGCAACACAGACCGTCCTCTTTCCTCCTCCACCACGCACCCCACCGGTGACCTCTCTCCCATCAACGGGATAACCTGCTATATCTCCAAACCCAAAGACTATCCTTCCAACCCTTCGCGTCTTCTCCTGCTACTCACACCCGGCACCGGCATTCTCAGCACAAACAACCAGCTCCAGGCTGACGCCTTTACATCTCGCGGCTATGTCGTCGTAATGCCCGATCAATTCAACGGAGATCCCGCGCCTAATAGTGCCAACACTGCCACTTCTTCCACAGCACTACAATCTGATTTTAACGGCCAGGCTGCAAAAGGTGCCGTGACAGCACCACCACATCAAACACAAGCTGCTGCTGCTGCTCCAAGCACAAGCATCATCGAGAAGATCAAATTGGGAATGGTGGAAGCGAGCAAGAGCTTCGTGATCGATATGTGGCTGGCACGGCACACGCCCGCAACCATAATGCCGAGATTGAAGAAGGTGGTAGAGGGAGTTCGCGAGCAGTTTGCAGATGCGGTTGCCAATGGAGGAGGGATCTACGGCGTGGGATATTGCTCGGGCGCAAAGTACATTGTACTACTATGTGGCGAAAACCCCTACAGCGGATTGCAGGCACATAAGAGTGGAGAGGTTGGAAAGATGCAGCAAGGGCCTGAGCTCAAATGTGGTGTGATTGCACATGGGACACTGGTGACGAAGGAGGATTTGCAAGCGGTGAGGACGCCCATGACGATTATCTCGTTGCGAGACGATCCGGTATTTCCAGAAGAGGTCATTGTTGCTGGAAGGGAAAGTTTCAGGAAGCATGGATTGAGGCATAAAGTTGAGTTCTATGATGATGTGCCGCACGGCTTCGCGGTGATTGGCGACTACGAGGATAAGTCGATTGTAGAAAAGCAGAAGGAGGTGTTCGAAGTCATGTGTGAAGCGTTGAGAATGGATGATGGCGATGATTGATGTATGCAATGACGATCATGAATACAGATATATAAAGTAATGAGAAGGTGATATGTAGTGATTAGGACAGTAATGACCTCGAAGGAAAGCAGACGAGATGCCGTGCTGTGTATAATGTCCATCTTCCCAATTGCAAAAGACTCGAATTGAGCTATGTTAGCTCTACTCAGTTGTCGTACAGCATAAAGATTCATATGGAATTTTTTGACGTCTTCAGGCGAGGAGAATATGTTGACCAGGCAGGAAACTCTTGAGAAGATCATTAAACGAGGTTATGACAATACAGTTGGCTGTTCAATTCTTTAGGTCAGTAGAAGAACAACATTCTTCGTATTGGGAGTTCCACGGAAAACGAGGTTCCGGTAAGTCGTGCTCTGGGACGAGCAGCCCTGTGTGTTGACTTGGTTTATCGTTTTAGATTGGTTCATCATTATCATCATGAGGCATCCAAATCATGTATGTTCTTTACAAAGCAGCCATTCTTTGGATAGCCTCCGCAACGCACCATCCCCAGACTGCCAGAGGGATACACCTTTCTTCCTACTCTCATATGCTCGTGGGTAGCGAGCCGTCTCGTTCGAGGTAACCTTGGAAGCCGTGATCTTTGTCGATGTGTGGTACAAGGGCAGACAACGTGTCTTCCTTATCATTTCTCTTGTTATGATGACCAGATCTCGTAGTTCCAGATGTAGCTTCTTGACTGCTCTACCAATCTGGGTTCATTCTGCAGTGCCGCAACCTCTTAGGTTGCATCGTGCGCCAAATGATGCGATGTAGATGCGCTTGTTTCTGTAAGACACCCATGAACGCCGCGCTAAATGTCAAGCTTTTGCTCCTGTCGTCCAACTTGACTCAAATACACCATCTATAACTTGCATAACGACCGGCAGTCTCAGACTTTCTGATAATCTTAACGACCTGTCCACGTTTCAGACCAAGAAATCTAATGTCCAGTTAGCAGCTTTCCATGTCTACAACCATAAGCGCAATACTTACTTCGCAACTGGATCTGAAACCTGAATCCTAGGCAGCTGACTCTCCTTAACTCTGTATCTCTCCAAGAGCGCCAATTTCTCCTCCTTACTCAGCAGTACATGCTTCGGTACCAATTCATGTTTCGTTATGTTCACCAATAAATCCTGCTCATGAAACACCTCCAGCACGTGCGGCAAAATCGTCGGAATAATCTTGAGCGCACTCGGCGTCACACTGACCGTCGTCACAAAGATGCCAGTTTGAAATCCTTGCCCCACGATGTGATGTGCAAATGTCCTGAGTTGTTTAATTCCAACACTGGTATCGGGGCAGAACTCAACCCAGACAGTGCCGACAGTGGGCTGAGGATTTGGGTTCTTGGAGGTAGGAGGATCGGTGTGTCGTTTGAGCATCAATTCTGTTGGCCGCGCAGAAAAGTTCATGCTGTTACGATCTGGAGAGCCATTCGGCAGAGAGTACTTGGAGCGGAATTCGTCAAGTGGTATGGCGACTTCTTCGTCGGTGAGCTCGTAGCCACGTTCCTGGCACATTTCGCGGACAGTGCGGAAGACGCGCCAGAGGCGGACTAGGTCGCGATCAGTGTCTTCTGACATATTTGGTGGGAGCTGAGGATAAGGTGTATTGTGGTTTGCTCAAGCCGGCCGATCTCCAGGATTCTTTACAGTCTGCGCTTGGCTGATGCGTGATTCGGGATGTCTTATTGGAGTGATATGGGCGCAGGGCGAGTAAAGTATGTTGTTGTCTGTCTGTAAAAAAGTGATCATCGCTTTGAAAATCAGGGTTTAATTTTATTTTCTTGGCATATCGCTTCGTCTGGATTCTGGCAGCGAGGTTGTTTGTATGGAGTATCAACATTGCAAAGAAGAAGCACTGTGAATCAACTGCCATAGAAGTGACGTACTCGCGACACAGCATAATTGATCTCGTGAGCATCACAAGCAGGAAGGCTTAGTGAGATATGAACAATGATTGATCGATTTAGACTACTCCCTCACGATAAACCCTGAATATGCCTGCTCCATCTCGACTCCAGATAGCCACATCCTCACTAGAGCGTCTTCTCAAGGAAGAAAGCTCCTATCACAAAGAGCTTGAACAAGGCCAAGCTCGTGTCCATCGCCTTGAAACTGAAACGAGCAATGACGAGAATGCTGATTACATGCTTCGTCAAGAGGTCAGTTCTTCGTAGTAGCTCTTTAGTTGATCTTACTAACAATGCCGTAGAAGAAGGCAGTAGAAGAGACAAAGGCAGTCTTTCCGTCCATGCACAAACGTATCAGAGACGCCGCGACAAAGCTTGAACAGCAATTGGTGAGCTGAATAATATGGCCAGATCTGGATATGACTGCTAACACTTGAGTGCACAGAATGAGAACAGCCAGACGTCAGACGAAGGGGTGGTGAGAGCGAATCAAACGCTCAGCCTAGCAAGAGCTCTGCTCGAGTAGCCCAGATAGCCTTCTTGTGTGGGGAAAGTGTCGAAGCGTCCAGCCAAGCGAGCTGAAGTGCTTGATTAGCATGATGTGAGCAAGAGTGGACTAGACGAAAAACAGCTCCAGCATCTCATGTTGTGTCCATGGAGTCAACAATGGCTTCTTGTTCAGTCGCCTCGCCTTCCTCCATGACATCGGTGTTGGCCTTTTGCTCTCCTTCATCTGCCATTTGTGCGTCCTCGGCTTGTGTGGACGAATCTGTTGCGTTGACAGTATGCGACAAAGGATGAACAGCCATCGCAGAGTGCGCTGTTGGAATCACATCTACCTCTGGATGTGCATCATGAATTGGCGTCGCACCCCCAGCACTTGCTTTGGGCGTTCCTGTCTTCGAGCTCTCTCCCTCTTCGCCTTCTTCCACATCATCCATGCCTTCCTGTCTCTCAGCTTCTTCTTTTTCATCTCGAATCAGTCTCAACATCTGCATGCCTTCCTCAACAATCCTGCCAAATTGCTCCCTTCTCTCTGCCCAGGTCTCAGAGTACTCTTGTCTTTCCCGCTCCAGCTCCGCAATTTCGGCGTTCATACGTTCGATCTGAAGTCGTTGATCGGATCTGGACTTTAGCGCACTGTTATTGGTAATCTTCTCCGCCAGCTTATCGTATCCTTTCTTGACTTCCAACTGTCGTTGTGCTTCTGCAAGCTGACTATGTAGTTGGGCATTGTTCTCGCGCACAGCTTGTGCAGTCTCTAGAATCCGAGTCTTCTCCTCCACATACCGCTGACGTTCTCTTTCGTTGCTGTTTAACAGAAACTGTGCGCGCACAATATTGCTTTCGAATGCTGCAAAGTCAAGAAGAGCATCAGTGCGCCATTGACGGCGGGCTGTTTCTTGTTGCGCTACGGCGCTCTCTGATGATATCGCCAAGCCATCGGCATCGACTGTGGGAGGGTCTGAGGTCGGCGGTGTTATTAAGATCGAGTTTGGGTCCAGGAGCTTGCGGGTCAAGCGTTTGTATAGTTTCTCTTCGATATTGAGGAGACGAGAAGCATGTAACGCATCTGGGCCGTGTTAGTGTTGGGTGCGAAGTATTCTCGGACAGTACCAACCTTCTTCTGCTGGATCCAGCAGGCCATAATCCGACATGTCTGCACAGAGCAATAGAGTGTGACAGCGGCGAGGTAATTGACATTGACCAAAGGAGATGCTTCCGCAGTGCCAAGCATTGAGTCCCGTACCTGAGCGCTCCTGTTGCATCACTACCTTATTTATATTTCGCCTAATTTGCAGTATCAAGCCCATCAATTGCTCTGGCACTACCATTGGCTTCTTCCAAACCGACAAGCAGATTCTCTTCTAACCTCTTGCATAGGATCTTACCTGTCAACTCTCCAGGATGCCCGCAAAGTCACTATACCGATTAGCAGTTGGTGTTGGTATCGCCAATATTCGAAGTACGCGTCTAACATCTATCATCACATCACATACAACTAGCTAACAATACCACAGACATTGAGGACATAGGCGACTACCCTTATGATCTTGTTCGGCCAGTACTCCTCAAGGTTGAAAATGCAAAGCAATTAAAACTGCTCGAAACCAACTGTCCACAACTCATTGGTGCAGATGTGGAAATATGGAAAGCTCTGATCAAACGTGACATACCCAAGATTGTCCCAGAAAGAGATTCCATGGAGCCAAAAGATCCTAAGAATTGGTACAAAGTCTATCAAAAATTGCAGAGACAAGGCGAGACAGCACGACGAGAACAGGATGCAGCGCTTGTTGCAGTCCTCAACCAGAAACGAGAGGAAAAGGATAATAACAAGATGACGTTTCTCAACAAAGTGGTTGATCCAGGCAAGAAAAGGCCAGCTGCGACAAGGTCCACCATCTTCTCGCGAGCACCAGACAATTCAGTCATGTCCTTTGGATCGGGCTCCCGAACAAGCACAACAACAGGAAAAGGCTTAATTTTGAAAGCCAAACGAGAAGCTCGCGAAAACTCATTGTTCAGCGCGAGACGGAACGTCCTCTCAACACCAACACATCTACTTGGTGATAATCGGCCCAGGTCATCAGTCCTCCCTGCGCCTAGGGCCGGCACGACTTTCAGTCATCGGAATCAAGTTAGTACGAGTGCTACAGCGCCTCCTCGGCCAAATGCTACTAGCGCAAGTATTGCCACATCTTCTGCACAGCCAGCAAAACGTCCTGCCAGCGGCAGTGTGTTCATATCAAATAAACGACCTAGATTTGGGAAGTCTTGAACAATGAACGATGACAGAATGACTAGGGAAGGTCACTTGATGGGGCCCTATATCAAGCGCCACATCACTACGTAATGAATCACGAATCAATGACTTAAACACCCCTATGAAGCAGTGCGTAAGGTTATGCAGAGAGTTTAGTAAAGAGGCTGGATCGATCGAATGAACGGATCACGTATGCAAGACCAGCCTTGATTTGATTACTAATCGACTGTCAGATGTGTAACGGGAGGAATTTGTACTTTGTACGAGTAGTAGTGGATTACAGAGAATGATTTACGTTACAGTCCACATGCAGCAAAAATGACAGCACAATTCGACGCAAGACTCATTTCGTTAATTCGCGAATGTGACTGGCGCAGGCATGACCTTTCTGTGACTGCCACAGCGTCATGAAAGTGCATAAGCGGAGTGGAGGACATGGAATCTCTTTGGGACTCTGCGGCTGTCCGTTTTCGATCGAGCATTGAGGTGGATAAGTAGCCTGTCCACCAGATCACCTATACCATCACAAACCACTGGATTAACGGCACGATCTCAGGAATACTTGATGCCTGGTCGTCCTCTTTTATAAGCCCAGCCACAATATCCTCAACAACATTCAACTTACTCTGGCTCGTCCTCGCCATGGCAACATCAACGACTGAAATATCACTGCTATCAAACAATATACCCTTCCCAAATCATCCTCACCATTGCCATAGATGTCACCCTCACCTACGCCAGCTATTCTGGTTTCCATCCTAACCTGAACCACCTTATACCGCCACCTGAATGACCACAACTGCAGAACCCAAGTTGATCCCTGCACCACCAACCAGCGCCTGGCTCGGCAGGAACAGTAATCGGATAGTCGTATTGTCGTTCGTCAAGTGCTTGAAGAGGTACAACAGTGTGCCGCAAATGCGGTGGTCTCCGTTCCTCGTCAGGATCATAGTCCCATCGGGATGATGTTTATTCAGGACTACCTCTGTGGGATCCAGCATTGGGAAGACAACGATTCTTGCGTCTGGTAGGTGTGTGCGGATGTGCTAGAACAAGGTTGCGAATGCGACGATTCTTGAGCTGTTAGTTCATGCTCTCTAATCAATTGGCCCAGATTTTCGCGGCTGCAAGATTGACTGCGGCAAGGGTGCTGACAATGTTGCATTTGCATTTGCCTGTTTCAGCGCGCGTTTTACGGTAACAGGCCACACAATGTAAGACGAAGCTCTTCCAGTGATTAGTTAGTATAGTGTAGCATTATCGGATGATGGAGATGTCACTACATCACACCACAGCACTTCTCCTAATCTACTTCCCATCAAGTCCCTGGTAAAAGTTCCAACCAAACCTCTCACTAGGATCATTGAACCTCAACTTCTTATCCATCTCCTCATCAATCCTCCTCACATCCTCATCACTCAACTCCCACTGTCCCTCTACCGCCTCCAGATTCTCCGCAATCCTGCCTTCCGTCTTGCTTTTCGGGATAACGCTTCTTCCATGTTTCACACCCCAGGCCAACGCAACTTGTGCGCCGCTTTTGCCGTATGCTTTCCCTATACTCGTGAGAACGGAGTCGTGGATCAACTTGCCTACTTCTTCGCCTTTGCTGTAGATGGGGTTGGCGTTGCCAAAGGGGCTGTATTGTGTGCAGTGAATGCCTTTCTCGGCATGCCATGCTACAAACGCCTTTTGCTGGAGATACGGATGAAGTTCCATCTGGTGCACAGCAGGTACCGTGTCCGTCTCGCTAAGTATTCGTTCAAGTTCAGCCTGGTTAAAGTTGGAGACGCCAATGGCGCGTGCTTTGCCCTTTTTCACGAGTTGTTCCATGGCTCGCCAGGTGTCTACGTAATCTGTGTCGCCTACTGCGATTGACTTTCCATCGGATGCTTTGGGCATGAGCTCGGGGGAACGGGCGAAGGGCGAGGGCCAGTGCATAAGGTAGAGGTCTATGTATGATATACCTAGGTTCTTGAGGGACGCGTCGAGGGCTGGTTCGACGTCGTTGGGGTGGTGTGCGTTGTTCCATAGCTTGGTCGTGATGAAGATGTCGGAGCGGTCAACACCGGATTGGGTGAGGGCTTTGCCTATTGCTGGTTCGGTTCCATAGCTGTATGTGATATTATTAGGCTAGAAGGTGGGAGAGAGGGACGAGGGGGAAGCGTACACAGCTGCACCGTCAATGTGTTTGTACCCTGCTTTCAATGCAAGGAGGACAGCACTTTCTTGAGCATCTTTGTCCTGCAGCAGCATGATTAGCTACACTTCTCAACATAGACGGACGCCGGACTAGCTGACATACCTGCCATGTGCCGAAACCGATTGCTGGAATGGTTGCACCTGTGTTAAGCTTGAACGTGCTAAGGTTGCGTTGTTGTTGTTGTGTAGTAAGTTGTGATACAAGCTGCCGGAGGCGTAGGGGAGCGGACAGTGCTTGCTTGAGAGCGAACATGATGGGTTGTTTCAAGAAGAATCGATGTGTAAACGAAGATGGAGTTGTTTCACAAGCTTGTTTCAAGTTGAAAGCTTAATTTTACCCCACGACCCCACTTACTGTTTCATCTTCTCGCCTCAGACATCATAAATACCAATTAATTCGACAACCTTCAATCTTTGTAACGTTACCATACTGCCAAAATGAACAACCAAGAAGCAATATATTGTGTCTATAGGCACCTCATCTACATAGCCTGATACGTTCCGCTAATCAACCTCCGTCCTGCATTCACCTTCTTCCAGCTTCCAAGACTACCACTCGACGCACTCGGATCATCGTCCGCGAATGGATTTGAAGCAGATGTCTCCACCTCCATCATACTGACACCAAGTCCACTTCCCAAAAATTCGGACGCGCTACTAATCTCCCACTTGGCTTCCACCTTCCCTTGCTTACCTTGCGATTCAGTCACAAATCGAGCCAACAACTTCTCTGGTGCAGCTCCAGGTGTTAGCGTGATGTCGCCCAACCGCCAGGTAATCGCGCCACGTTCGCGAGAGAAAGTGCCGGCAGGCTTTGATTGACAGGCTGATGGTTTACCTGCTGAAGGATCGGAGATATCCATTGCTATGCTCAAAACAACATTGGAGATGTGGACGGGTCCGCCAAGCGACGACGCAATGGCAGGATTGAGGCTGTACGACAGAATGACCGAGGTCTGCGTTGGCTGAATGCGCCACATTGGTGAGAGGATTATCGGAACATATGAGGAAGCGGTCGAAGCATCCACGTGAACCTGATATTTGAAGGCGATTTGAGGTCCCTGGCTGATACTGGTCAAGTTGACGCTATATTCGCCGCCTTGACTGCCTTGCTGAGTGATGAAAGCAGGATTGGGTGCAACCTTTTCAAGTGCGGCGAAGTTGTCGATACGAATGGATTCAGAGTTGGATGTGCTTGGAAAGCTCCCAGCGTTGTGTGCTAGAGCCATTTCACCAATCACACTTGCTCGTGTGACAGCGCCTTGTTCGAACCAGGCACTGATTGTTTCGACCATCGAGACGTTCAGACCTTGTTGTTTCATGTCGCTGTGCTTGCTGAGAGCATCTCCGCCTGCTACGGAAGATCTGCCAGAACGGATAGAAGTCGTATCTGACTCTGTTCTTTCTATACCAGGGAAAGCTCGTTGTGCTGCCGTGGGAGGTTGGCCACCTGCAAGGGAGGACAGAAAAGGTGTCATTACAATATTAGACGACCCGTTGGACATGGGTGGCGCATAAGACTGTTGAGGAATACTAGGTAGAGGTGGTTGCTGCTCCAAAAAGTTATCATTGACAGGCGAGGACGGCATGTACATGGTGTTTCGAACATCTCGTCGGCCACGAGTGGTACTTCGTCGTTGAGGTCCCGCTTGCTGTATGCTGTTAGATAATCGAGGAGTGGAACTATAAGAAACTTTAGAACTTACTGCTCTAAGAGTGCTCGCAAGATCTGTAATAGCTGCGCCAGTAGTCTCATCTTCTTCTGCAATGGGCGCATTTCGGATGTCTACATCGTACTGTCTGGAAGCCGATTCGTTGGCTTCTCGTTCAGCCTGGGAAATCGGATCAAGAGCAGCTGAAGGTGTACTAAAACCTTCGCCATCAGTTGCAGTAGTTCTCGATGGAGAAGCTCCAGAAGGCGTGCCATAGCTGTCAGTTCGAGGAGGTGCAGCGAATGTCTGTTGAGATTGAGAATCGTATGGATTATTCTGCTGCGACTGGAACGGTAGGGTCTGAGAACCATAGTTTTGCTGTGGCTGTTGAGTAGAAGAGCCTTGGCTCGGTTGTAATGGCTCTTGTAGACCTGCAAGCTCTGCTCTGATTCCATTGGTTGGTTCCGGGCTAACAACTGGCGCAAGAGGTGCGGCTGATACTTCGCGCTCGTTTGAGTGGCCAAGTCGATTGATGGCTTCTCTTGTCGGTGTCGATACTGCAGAGTCATCTTCACGAATCGCTGGCTGAGGTGAAAAAGTAGACGAATCTGTACGCATCGCCTGATTGCGACTTTTGGAAGGAGGCGTTTGGATACTCGATCGCTTCCCTTTAAGGACAGTACCCAATCGCTTCAATCCTCCAAATCGTCCTTTTTTCTCCTCTTTCTCTTCATGAACTGTACGTGGTTAGCAGATGCATTAGACGTGGAACTAGGAATATTCACCTGAAGCGGAGCGCTGACTCGCACGATCATAATCCTGGTGTTGGAGTCCTTGAGGTGCTCGCAGGGATGACTCGGTATCGGTGCGTGGGGGCATTCTTGAGCCTCGTTGTGGTGTTGCTGAAGCTGGGAGGCTGGGCATTGGTGCAGGAGCATCACTATCGCGCACATTGCGGACAGCGAATAGCTTGATCTCATCAGCAGTCTCGACAGTCAGCAAGACATTCAAGCACTGCTCTGCTGTTACTCTATTCCTTTCAACCTGGTCAATTTCATGTGTTTGATATTGGGTCAAGACGTCCCGTAAGTGATTGCATCTGCTTTCGTCTGCAGCTTGGAGCTGCTCCATGATGAAAGGGGCTTGTGAGTTCCACTGACCCATCGCACCATCCGTGCTGCCAGTTCGTCCACGTCCAGACTTCTTGAGTGCTGCCTCGGCTTCTTTCGCCATTGAAGAAAGATTCCCTTGAATGGTGGACATGGATTGCATCTCGCGATTGCTATTATTGAAGCCTCGTAGTGGCTTCTCGACATCTCTCTCGATGTTTCGAGCTAGGGTGTGGTGCGACATGGCGATCTCTTCGGCGGAATTGGTTATCGTCTGCCATGCAGCGGTGAAAGCACTGGTTCATGGTCAGTCGACTATCGATGCCACTCCCGTTGTGCTGCGACTCCCATACCCCAGTCCCATTGTCTCATCTTGCAGTTTTCGTCGAGAAAGCTTGCGCATTCCAGAAGCATAAGCTTCTTCTACTCTTCGGCGTTCCTATAGATAATGTAGTCAGGAATTGGTGCGTTATCAGCTATTCTGCACGACAGTACCTCTAGCCATTCTGCAACACTGTTATTTAGCTTTGAAATGTATTCCACACGTTCACTGACTAATGCGACAGCTTGTGTAGGTTGTAAATTGCTCTACGGAAGTAGTGATTGATTAATATGCGCCGGAAGAGCTGGAGAAAGCAGTTTTTGACCTACTAAGAGCGCAGGATACTCCTGGCGTGATAGATCCATCTTGCCTCACTTTCGGTAACCTGCGCAAGGTGTGATTGGATTACAGGGATTGCTGGGTGACGTGGTAGCCTGGGATTGGAAGTGGTCTCAATGACCTTGGTAAAGTCGACAATCAACGAGAGACGTAGGTGGTACAGCTCCCGAATATAGGCTCTCCGTTGGTATGGTGTTCCAGATAGGTGGGAACTGAACGAAGGAGCACACAAGAGGGGGTGCAATCTTGTCTTGTTTCTACTGTACCTCGAGTGACATTGGAGGTGGACTCGGATTTGGATGACTAATGCGTTGGGAGCCGGGTACAGCTCCGGTAGAGGACAATTCTTGAAACACTCACTTCCTTCTTCTGCTTCAATACAACCATTCTCACCATAATCAGTATGGCAGACAAGAGACCGCATGAAGGCGGTGGGGCGGATGGAGTCAACAAAGTCGCAAAGCTCAGCATCCAGGAACAAATTGCTGCAGCGAAAGCAAGAGCAGCCGCAGTACGTGATCGTTTAGCAGGAGGTAGTAGTGCGCAAGGAGCATCTGTAGCGGCCGCACCAAGCACAACTACCACTGGCGACAAACCAGCAGTCGATATCGCAGGTATTAGAGCGAGAATAGCGGCAGCGAAAGCTGGAGCTCGAGTAACAGGAGAAGCACCTCCAGAAAGAACATCAGCACCAACACCACCACCTCCGCCACCACAGCAATATGTACCAACGCCATCACCGCCACCGGGTCAGGACAATGCGAGGCAAAGAGGCGGTCTTGGAATCGGTCTTCACCCGGCGTTGTTGGGAGACATGGGAGTGGGGACAGGCAAAGCGTCATCAATCAACACAAAGTTCTCCTCGACTTTAGGTAATAAAAGGTTGGAATCTCCAGCTCTAGCAAAAGGCCAGAAACAGCTCGACCTATCAGCACCAACATTTGAAGAGCTGAAGAAAGATCCCTACTTCGATGCCAGTCTCGGTGCGGCAGGTGTGGCTCGTGGGCGAAAATCACGACAACTGCTATTCAATGAAAAGGGAAAATACATACATCAGGCGATCGCCCTCCGACGGCAAGCCGCGCTTGAACAGATGAAGAAACGAATAGCAGAACAAACTCGAAAAGCTGGATTGGACGAAGACCGATCAGAACAAGCCTTCGTTGTGGCCGCACCACCAGCGATAGAATGGTGGGACGAGGGAATAATAGATGGCGACACCTATCCCGAAGGCGATGACGACAAAAAGCTAAAGATTAACACGGAAGACACTGTCATCACAAGATACATCCAACATCCCGTACTCCTTGAACCACCGCAAGAAAAGAATATGCCAGCACCAAAGCCACTCCCTCTAACCAAAGAAGAGCAAAAGAAGAAACGGCGACAAACACGCCAAGCAGCACTCAAAGAGAAACAGGCAAAGATCCGTCTTGGTCTGGAAGAACCCGACGCACCCAAAGTCAAGAAATCAAACTTGATGCGCGTTCTCGGCGATCAAGCCGTCAAAGATCCAACAGCAGTAGAAGCGCGTGTGAACAGAGAAATCGCAGAACGCCAGGACAAGCACGAACAGGCCAACGAAGAACGCCAACTAACCAAGGAAGAGAGGCTGGAAAAGCTTGCTGCAAATCAAGAACAAGACGCCGCCCGAGGCGTGCAAATGTGCGTGTTCCGAATTGACAATCTAGCATATGGAAAGCATCGCTATAAAGTTGACAACAACGCCAAGCAACAAGCACTGACTGGTATAACCATTATGAATCCACGTCTAAACTTAGTAATCGTCGAAGGTGGACAACATAGCATCAAATTCTACAAAAAGCTCATGTTACAGCGCATCGACTGGACTGAAATTGCGCCCCCAAGAGAGTATGTCAAGGAGCTGAATGCAAAAGATGACGATATGGCGAAAGCGTGGTGGTTGAAAGCACAGGACGATAATGGACAACTCAAAGACTTGAGCGAGAACCGCTGTGTCTTGATTTGGGAAGGTCAGGTCAAGGAGAGGGTGTTCAAGAAGTGGACCAGCAGAGTTTGTGAGACTGATGGTGATGCGAGGAGGGCGTTGGAGCGGGCCAAAATGGAGAATATGTGGCAAGCGGCAAAAAATTGGTCGGGGTGAATGCTGAGCTTATGAAGAGCAGTCAGATTCACTCTCAAAGCCTTTAAGCGAGCACGCCATCATCACATTTGTGAATCACACCTCGCCGATGTATCTCTAATCACGCCTCGTTGTGTAATACAAGCCACAAACTTGGTTGCTCTAGTGGTCGAATATAATTTGTCTTCTATTCCAATACTTCGAGTAGGAATTGTTCTGAGCAATCGTAGGAAAACCTCTAAGTAGCAAGTTCTTTTCATTTCGCCCTTCTTACGAACAATACCTCGTTGAACGAGTTCGGCACTGTCAATTCGATTTGCGGTCGACGAAGAAGTGGCATATTTTCTCCGCTCACAAGAGTGAGTTCGAGGCATTAAGGTGTAGTAACGCCGAACGCAAAGAGGTGGCGGGTTCTGTCTATAACTTCTAACCCATCTATCGTCTTCTCTTCCTCTCGCAGTAGCGTGCAACTTCTCATTTCGTGCGTACAAACTTGGTATGCGAGCCCTTTGACACAATCGGCCAGTCTTCCTTTCCCTTTCCTTCCACGACCTTCCTGATAACACACTCTGTGAATGCCAGTGAGCCACCGACTTTAGGTGCTCTGCCTTCAATCTCAATGACATCCCCAGTCTTAGCAGAACTCAAATATGTTACGTGGATATCCGTGCTAACTCCAGTTTGCGAACGTTGATCATACGCTGCTATGGCCACCCCACCGATGAAGTCAACAATGGTCGCGGATACGGCACCATGAATACCTCCTTTTGAGTTCATGTGCTGTGGCTCGAGGGTTAAGTGGCAGATTACGCCCGAGGATGACGCGGACTTGACGACGACATTGGAGAGAAGATAGGTATAGAGAGGTGAATCGGTTATACGTTGGGATACGTGATCGCGGGTGTGCTGTAGAGTGGCATCGACCTGTTCGGTGGACATTGTGAGGTTGGGAGGTAAAATTGAGGAAGTCAATTGACGTTTGTGTGAGCCTTTCACCCTGACGGAAGAACACTCCGGTCTGGGCAGAGAGTGACATCAGATCGACATCAAACCTGAATGCAGGGGAAATGTACATATATTCATGCTGTCAATACAAGCAATCCTGCTCTCCCAACGCCGCGAATATCCATCTTTCATGAACTCTCCGTGTGTGACTATTTTCCTAAGCCTTCACATTGGCCCGCTGGTCCTCTTTAGCGTCAACCATCCGCAACAACCTCCCCAAAACATCACAAATCGACTCTTCTCTTCGCATCCTCACGGACTGGCACACCTCTACTAGAACCGGCGCGCCTAGCGCAATGGCGACGCCAAAGCCAGACAAGACTGAAAAGCCCGATCGAGAAAGCCGGACCTATTTGCAAGCTATAAGCGCTTTCAGTCCTTGGGCATCCAGAGCTGCTTCTCCAGCTGCCCCAGCAGAGAAGCTGTTGAAAGATAAAGAATCTAAGAAAGACTTTGCTTCTGGAGACGAGAGGGCTGCGAATGCGCAGAGGGGTGGGGATCACAAGATTAGCAGGCGACAGCCTTCAACGCTAAAGAAACATCACTATCCACGAGACTGTCCAAAGCTGGATGTGCAATGGTTTCATGCAGTGGATGTGCCGAAGCGTAAGCCAGATTACGTGTTCACGAGTACGAAAGAAGTCGACAAAGCACCTTCCGAACCTAAGAAATGGCTCGCCTTTTCAAAAAGAGACACAAAGGCCATCGAGGCGGCATGGCAAACTCTGTCGGAGCAGGAAGATAATCATGGGAAAGGTGCCAACCCTGGCTCGGACGTAGTTGACCTTACGGGTGATGATTTGGGTAGTGGTCCAGGGAGCAGTACACCACGTTCAGACAAGCAGACGAATCGAAGCATAGAAACAGCCAACGATGATGATAGGCCTACGGTTAAGGTGCCGGTCAATGAAGATTACCTCTTTGATGTCGATGTCGAGCGTCGTGAGCTCGGACCTGCATATTGGCTCGGTCCTATCTATACTGTGAGAAGAGGGACGTGGTTTTATGCAGAAGGCAGCACTATGCGGCCTTGTGACGAGAACCTTGCGACACAGCTTGAAGAAGGATACCTAAAAGCAAAGCCATGGCGACAGACACAAGCGGAGCCGCAGCCAAGGTCAAAGTCACAAGTGCGACCAGTCGGAGAACGAGTTGGTCTCCCTGGCGTAAACACGTCCCACAAGACAAGCAAGTCTATAGACGTTGCAGAACGTGGACGTGAAGCTAGTCAATCAAACGTGGCTACAGATGTCAGCTCAGAAGATGCGGCCTCGCAGGCAAGATCGAATATCACAGCGACTCAAAGGCTCTTCGGGCCACACTCGAATTGGAACGTGACATATCAGGGTCCTTCGACTGCATGGCTTCTGTCCGACGATTTTGTCTCTAGGATGAGCAGTGCGGTGTTCTCACGATTCGTCGGCGCTGGCACCAAGGTCATTCGTGGATATGTTGATGTCGCCAAAAAGCCTGCAGCAAAAGAAGGGAAGACTTCCAGTAGATCTTCGAGTCCTGACCACAAAGGCGAAACAGTGCAAGACTTGAAACCATCAGGCAAAGCAACAAGTGATACCGACTTGGCGACAGCAGGGGAGGAAAGAGCCGCTGAGCAAGAAACACGACTCCAAGCACTCGAAAGACAAATGTCGAATCTGGTAACGTCTTCGTTCATCGACCCAGCACAGCAAGACGAGGAAGAGCGACGGCGCGAGGAGCAAGAAATGATGGATGACTATCGGGATACACCGAATGATCCACAAGATCGAAAGATTGAGCATCTTGTGCTAGTCACTCATGGCATTGGTCAGCGTCTAGGAGCACGTTTCGAAACTTTCAACTTTATCCACGACGTCAACGAGTTGAGAAAGACGTTGAAGACTGTGTATGGTGGGTCTGGAGACTTGCAAGCGCTCAACGATGAGGTTGATAAGCTTCCACAGAATTGCCGCATACAGGTAAGAATTCTCTTTTGTTTACATCAGGTATGTTCAACGTCTAAATAACGATAAAAAATTCATAGGTGCTGCCAGTCGTGTGGAGGCATCTACTAGACTTTCCAAAGCACAGCCTGAAGCACAATCGTCGAGAGTATGACCTTGGTGACGATTCTGCAGAAGAAGATGACAAGTATCCCAGTTTACAAGATATTACTGTCGAAGGTGTACCAGCTTTACGAAATATTGTCGCTGATTTAGCACTCGATATATTGCTATATCAGACCCCAGCATACAAAAATCACATTGCTACTATTGTAGCAAAGGAGGCCAATCGTATTCACGGACTGTTTAAAGAGAGGAATCCTTACTTTCAGGGTAAAGTCAGCATGATCGGTCACAGCTTGGGTTCGGCAATCATGTTTGATATTCTGTGCGATCAGGCAAAAGAGAAGCCAAACCTAAGCAAGACTCAGCGAAAGCACCACGAAGACGAGCCTGAAGTCGATGTCAAGCTAGATTTTGACGTGATCAACATGTTTTGTCTAGGTTCTCCTATAGGACTTTTCAGCATGCTGAAAGGAAAAACAATCGCCGGTCGTAAACATGCTGACAAAATCAACAACGAGCAGATGGGTGGTATACAACCAGGCTTGCATCGTCTATATTCCTCGTCCTCCAAGGCTGATGCATACTTGGATGCCTTTGTTTCAGCACCAAAGTCGCAATCGCTATATAACATATTCCACCCTTCCGACCCCATCGCTTATCGTTTAGAACCACTTGTCAGTCCGGCTACAGCATCCATGAAGCCACAAGTCCTTCCTGTGGTGAAAAGGTCCTGGTTGAGCGCGCCTGCAGGTGTCACAAGTCGACTAGGTCAGAGCGTCTCAGGGTTCTGGTCTAGCATGAGTTCAGGCTTTACGGACAGACTCATACATCGCACGCTTGGCTTGAGTGCAGAAGATGCTCAAAGATTGGGTGAACCAGCGCCGTTACCAGCACATCTACAGGCACAAATGTCTCAAGGAGCAGGCACGAATATTGTCGCGGGAGGTGTCATCTCACCAGAAGCAATTAGTTCAGGGGTGGAAGGCCTGAAACGAAAACTCACCGCGGACACTGCCACTGCCTTGGCTGAAGGTACAAAACCACCAACACTAGTAGACTCAGAGATGGAAACCTTGTACAGTGGTTTTCACAAGCGTCAAAAGAACGACCCAACCTCGACCGAGGCTGAAACTGCAGCAAATGACAAGAACATGAAACGTGAAGAAGCAAAGTTACGTGCACTAAACAGCAATGGCAGGGTTGATTACAGTATCCAAGAGTAAGTTGTTGTAATGGACGTTTCTTAACAACGACAATTAATGCTGATCATTCACAGAGGAGCATTTGACATATCTTTCTTGGCTGGCATCGCTTCGCACTTATCATACTGGACTGATGAGGATGTGGTTCACTTCATGACGTCGCAGCTGTTGTCTAAACCAATGGCCAGCGGGACGAAAGGTCATAATTATAAGAGGAGCACTGTGTGATGAATATTACCAGGTAGTTATGGTACTTATGAGTACATACCCCACGACGATGACATTAAACATGGGGTAGGCGTTGATCCATCGAATTGAAGGCTCAAAGCAGCATTGATGTGCGCAGGATTTAAGGTTTGATGGCCTCGGACATGTGCATACTGGAAATGCCTCGGTCTTTGATGCAGGTGGCGTATGGGCTGCATTATTGATATTTGATATATTTCAGACTAGCCTTGACTATGATCATTCTCCATTCTGTTGATATAAATATTCCTTTTGTTATACTTGCATTTCACTCGAGATTGCCTTGTAATAATATACTTTGGCATCAAGAGCAGCTTGCCTCTCAATCATTCACCTTAGATTTCTCTAGAAAGAAATCCTCTATAATATCAACGTGGTGCAAACAACAACCGTGCTAGACAATCACCACCAAGATGGCAGACACCAAATCGCAGACCGATATTGATATTGTCATTATTGGCGCTGGTATCTCTGGCATAAATGCAGCCTACCGTATTCAAACACAAGCATCCACCTTTTCCTACACAATCCTCGAGGGCCGTAATGGCATGGGAGGAACCTGGGACTTTTTCGTTCGTAACCACAGCAGTCCCACAAGCCACAAAGTACCTCCCTAACTTGTATTCAGAAATATCCCGGTATCCGCAGCGACAGTGACCTCTGGACTTTCGGCTTTCCTTGGAGGCCATGGACAGAGCAAAAAGCCATTGCTGACGGTGCGTCGATCAAAAAGTACATTGAAGAAACCGCAGCCATGTACGGGATTGATCGCAAAATACAATATCGACACAAGGTCGAAAACTCTGAGTGGAGCACAGACCAGCAAAGGTGGAGGTTGAGTCTGGATGTAGATGGCGAGAAGAAGGTGATGCATGCCAAGTTTGTGATTTTTGCGACTGGATACTATGATTATCAGAATCCGTTACCGACTAAGATCGCTGGTATTGAGAACTTTGAGGGCAAGATTATTCATCCACAGTTTTGGCCCGAGGACCTAGATGTGAGTGCTATCTGCCGTGTGTTGAGCATGAAACTTGAAAAGCTGACGAGCGATAATAGTATGAAAACAAGAACATGGTCGTCATCGGTAGTGGTGCCACTGCAATCACACTCTTGCCAGTCTTGGCAGAGAAGGCAGCAAAGGTCACCATGTTGCAGCGAAGTCCTGGTTACATTCTTGCCTTACCGAATACTGGAGATAGCTGGATGGGAAGATGGTTGCCAACGTGGATGACGACGAAAATCAACAGGATTATCAACCTGACGTTGCCATTCCTGTTCTACCAATGGTGTAGAGCGTTTCCGGATGCTGCGCGAGCTAACATTAAGAAGAGGACTACAGCACTGTTGCCTAAGAACATACCGCATGATCCTCATTTCGAGCCGACTTATAATCCTGTAAGTTCGAGTAATAAACCCGTATGATCAGAGAAAGACTTTGACTAACACATAGGATAGTGGGAGCAAAGAATGTGTTTTTGCCCTGATGGTGAGTCTCTCACTATGTTTAATCACTTGTTGACTACACAAACTAACACAAAACTGTAGGTGACTTCTACACAGCTCTAAACGAGGGCAAAGCCGACATAGCCACTGGTAAAATCAAGTCCATGACACCCAAGACCGTGATCATGGAATCCGGACAGGAAATCCCCGCCGACATCCTCGTCACAGCCACCGGTCTCAAAATCATGATAGGCGGCGGCTCCAAAATCTCTGTCGACGGCGAGACTCTACGTCCTGGCGACAAGTTCATGTGGAAGGGCGTAATGTTGCAAGACCTGCCCAATGCGGCTTTCGTTGTCGGCTACACCAACGCTTCGTGGACACTAGGCGCGGATGCTACGGCGCAGATGGTGACGAGGTTGTTGAACAATATGAAGAAGCAGGGCGTCACCAGTTTTGTGCCCAGGAAGGAGACCGAGGAGCAAAAGGAGCAGCAGGGCAAGCCGATGCTTGATTTGACGTCGACTTATATTCAAGCTGGGCTGGGTGAGTTGCCCAAGTCTTCTGCGGAGAAGGGACAGTGGATGGCGAGGAGTTGGTACTTTAAGGATATGTGGGAGGCAAAGATGGGTGATGTGACGACTGGATTGCAAGTGTACAGAGTATCAACTTAGAGGCTAGGGGAGAAGAACAATGAAGGCGCGGAATATTGTTATATGTATGTACTAGTAAGCAGGAGGGGGAAGCAACATTCAATCAATCTTAGATCTCACATCAGCTCTGTAATCATTTATTCCATGTCCTCATCTTGGCGTCCCTTGGCATATATCACATGTTACATGTACACAGCCTTTGCGAGAGAACATAACAAAACCATTGACCGTGTCGTGAAGCCTACTGCAGGCGCATCTTTGCTCCCGTCCTGCTTTCCACCATCGTGCTTGATGTTCTGACGAGAGTGCTACCAAAACTGCCGCTGATAGAAGCAGGAGGTTCACCCGGAAAGGTTGAGGAAGAGGTCACCTAAGAGGACAATTGCTTGAAACATGGCCGATGGCAAGAGAGCTGGCGGTGCTGCAGCAAAGCCAGCGTTACCAAAGCCTGCTGCTTCCGCCACGACTGCTGCTGCTCCTCAAGGACCGGGCGACCTGGACGAAGTACTGTCAAAAACAATTGGTGCCAGGCAAGTTATCCCGGCATCAGCGTGAACTACCACGTTGCTCCCAATTGCTCCATTGTAGAACCGCATACTAACACAACACACGCAGAGTCAAGATCACAACCGCCCCTCCCAATTCTTCAAGCCTCGAGGGCACAATCTACACCGCCTGTCGGCAAACCAACATCCTCGCCCTAAACACCTCTCCTTCATCTTCGTCTGCATCCACTACTCCAAACGACTACCACCTCATTCCCATTTCACGCATCCAGAGCTTCAACATCCTTTCCACATCTACAAGTATAGAAGATGCACAACAACAGCCACCACTATCGCGGATCGATTTCAAAGCATTAAAAGCAAAAGAAGAAGCTGCGATCAGGAAGATCAGGGAGAGAGATGCCACAAGAGGAAAGGGCGTGAGTAAGGAAGGGCAAGAAGTGTTTGATGCGATCCATAGAACGTATGTCTTGTCTTGTCTTGTCTCACATCCAGTTCGAATTCGAAAACGTGCTGTGGTGTGCTACCAATCCACTATTATTCGAACACTCCTAGACAGAGAACTAGCAAGAGAAGCAAAGCTAACGCAAACGCAAAATCTACAGTCTCCCATGCCAATGGCACGGCACCTCCATAATCGTCAACGGCGACGTCAGCATCTCCAGCCCATATACACCCGAGAACTGTTCAGCGTTGAAAGAGAGCGTGACGCAAAACATGGTGGCACGGATCAAGAAGGTGCTTGAGAACGAGCGGAGAAAGATTGCTGAAAAGTCTACTGCGTCGCCTGCGGGTCGGATGCGGAAGGGTGGCTGATAGAAGCGAGATGATATCGGGGACGAATAAGAGATGGAGAAGAAAGTAGAGCAGAGCATAGATGATGTACACGAGCAGACAGAAAGATGCATCATGACGTATTGGTCGTCAGGATGGTGGGTATGCCCTGTTCGACTGTATTTGTGAGCATGATACGCATAAGAGGACTACGAGGAGAGAAGACGAGCGAATAGCTACCGCAGTCTGGAGGACGTCTCCAGGCCATGAAGCAAGAAGATGTTACAAAGGATATGTGATCATTCTACACTTTTCGTGCTGAAGCTCTCAGCCTTTGAAGTAAGAAGATGTTCCAAAATCGGTGCTCATTCCACTCTTTCCGTAATCAGCCTGTCCCTGCTCTGCCACCAAGGTTCCTTCTACGTTAAGTTCTCACCCCAACGAACGACGCTGAAGAACAAGAATATATAGGAACGAGAAGGGATACCTATTCTTTCCCTTCTCCTTCTTCATTCCCTCACCATCTATAATGAGAAACACCTCCTCCACCTTCATTGCTTTCTTCTTTCCTCTCCGCTTTAAAGCTTCATTACGATGCTTTTCCCTTTCGTGAGCATACTCCTCCTTCTCTGCAGTCGTTATTCCCGCCTCTTTGGTGGCGTAAGTTTCAATGACAGCTGTCTTCTCCTCTTATCTCGACCAATGGTCTAAGGTAACATTGACGATGCCGTTCCAGCGATTGGAATTGGTGATGCTTTGACGGTTGCTTTGAGCGTCGCGTTTTTGTCTTTCCGCCTGAAAGCCCAGCTGCCTTCTCCTTTGCCTGGCGATATGCTCGCCTGATCTCTGAATTTGTGGCAGGGATGGGCTTCCCTGCTCCTACGATGGCCGCATACTGGTGGTGGCCGCATCGACTTGTTACATCATCCCCATAGCGCGGTAAGATAGTCTCGTAACTTCACCTAGAGCAGTCTGCGAGGGTCTTCGCACAATCTATTGACTCTTCTGCCTCTTAGCTGTAGCAACCCCATCAACACTGTCATGTATAGCAGACACCTTCATCAACTGCTTTTGCAAACTCTGCCACAATATTTACTAGGCTAGGGACGATAACTCCATCACACTTGTCATGCGCTTCGATCTGATAAATCTGCCCATCGCCTAATATGACAGAGTGTAAAGCGTGCTAATAGATTCTGGGAAAGTAATGATTATGATTGAACCATTGATTCCTCAAGTGTGTGTGTCCTAAGATATATCTAATCATATCAGCAGCGCGCTTTATAAACAGATGTGTGAGGACTACCTTACACCCCTCTTTCAGGCCAGGAATCCTCAATGATGGAAACACCGGACGTTAGTAAAATGCTCATAAATGTACTCCGAACTTCCACAAACGCGTCTATCGAGATTGGCTAATGAGTTGTTGATTGTATCAAGCGTTGCATTCTGATTGGCGGTGAGGGTTGTAAGACGTTCCAGAGCACGTTCGAAAGACTCGATAGATTGTCTGACTCCATTGATGGCTGACGAAACTCCGGTCAAGGCTGACGTAACTTGCTTGCGGTCTTCAAGGAAATTGCCGAGCATAGATGCCATAACCTCGTCGTGCTGTTGAGCGATGTGGGACTCGAGAATGGCTTGAATGAGGTTGTCCAGGCGCGCGTCGGTGCTTGAGCTGGCTATATTGTTTGAGACTACAGCAAGTGTTAGAATCGGAGGCGTGGTAGAAGAGGCTGTGACTTACTAATAACAGTAACAATCTGGGTAATAGGAATTAGGTTTGGGTTAAGTTCTGGAGTGTTAGTGCTGGCGATACTGTGAATGTTGTTGATGGGAACAGAAGAGAAGCTCTGACGATAAAGGAGCGCCATTTTATAGTTCAGAAGGGTCCACGAAGGATGTGGAAAGGAAGGAAGGTGCGTAGAGGTGCGCACCTGCTCTTTATAAGGATCCCAGCTCCTCCTAATCATGGGACCATCGGACTTGAGAGCGTCCCAAGTTATCTTCGGTTGTTCCGGCCTTGAGCAAGTAGACCTCTCCTCGAAATATGAAGGGTCGGCAGCGAGCTTTCAGCTAAAAGCAGCGGCAAAATTGCACATCTTGTCTCCTATTTTTGCTCGCTCATTCTCAACAGGACGAACGACATCTTGAGAGTGGTATGTCACAAATGTCATGCGTTTGATCTTGAGATCGGGTCCACGTTCCAAGTAAACGCACAGTTCTTTTTGGAAGAAATTTATGGAATCGAGACGGAATTTCTTTGAAACTCGCCTTCTTCCCATGCCCACTTTCGTCCCTATCACGGTCCTCATCCTTATCATCACCACCGTCCTCATGTTCCTGGATCTTTATGATTGTTGCCAGCAGTAACATCGCAAGTATGACACCACGGTGTGAGGTCCTCCGTCATGCTATAAGTAAATTGATAAAATTATCTGAAGTCCCAATTCTAGACATGTATTATTCAGTGTCTCAATCATGTTCTCCGGAAAGTCGAGGAGGAAGTAAAAAAGAAAGAGGGTTGTGAAGACTTCCTAACAAGGAACGAGTACCTGCCAGAATGCTTGCATTCTACTTTGGTTTGAGCCGAGATATCACAAAGAGAGAAGCATGATGGTGATGCCCAGCACATCTACCAATCTCGTTCGACGAAACAGTATCGGCAAGGGCACCGTCAACCTCCATCCGACCGACTGCAAACACCTCATATTCTTCTTTCTTGGTATGTTGTCGCTAAAGAGGAGGAAATGCAACAGAGAAGGAGAAAGGCTGAGTACAAAGGGCCGTCGTATCAAAGCTGCGAAGCGAAATCGTCCAAGTTAGCACTTTCCATTCACACTTACATTCTGCCTTGTTCTTAAATCCATCAACCTGTACATCTCCCTTTGTGGTTCCAAGCTGCGCTCTTCCCTATCCCTCCCCCACGATTACATCTTCGCGCCCTCCTCCTCCTTCTTCCCAGCAACTACTACAGTCCCCTCCCCAACACCCTCCCCACCAACAATTACCTCCGACACAAGCTGCAACGCGCTTACAGCAAAAGCTACCATATTCTCTTCTCTCTCCTTACTGCCTGTCTCGACCTCTTTTGTCCATACTCTAACTTCGTCTTCTCCTCCCTTGGCTTTAACAAGTCTAACAACAGCCAAAGCAACATACCCGGGCGTCCTATTCCTCGTACTCCCACCCGTCGGGCCCGCAGTTCCGGATTCAGAAACGCAGTATGTAGCGCCTAGCGTTGCGCGGGTATCAGAGGCGAGCTTCGTGACGATGGCTGGTGTTGGGCCCTTATAGGTGGTTGTGTCGGCTGACGACCAGGAGGTGTAGGCGAGGCGGGAGGGGAGGGTGTAGAGCTGAGGGGGAATTTTGTTAGAGATGGTTCTTTGGGACGTGAGTTTTCCTATTTTCTCCATTATTTTGGGGATCTTGTGAAAAGGAGGTGAAGAAGAGGAGAGGAAAAGAAGAGGGAATGTGGTTGTGGTGGGATGAGAAGGGCTTGCTATATAATCAGAACACTTGTTTCTGAGCAAGAAAAAAACAGCCGCTCGAGAGGCTTGCGGCAAGACAGGCACAGAACACACGAGCGCAATCAACACACAAGCGCATTTCCAAGCTCAAGCTCTTACCAATCCCGACCGAAGCAGGTCACAACAGTTCTCGATATATCACGGACATGAACAAGGTTCACCCAAGAATCTGGACGACACCAACATGCACGTCCCCTTGTCTACTGTACCATGCCCACATAGCTATTACCATGTTGTAGACCAGTTGCTCTACTCAGCTCTACAGCCATCCTTTCTCAACAAAACAAAGTTCTCAGATCAGAGGGCTTATCAACATACGTACTGCGTGTTGACTTCAAGGGAACCCTCCAGCCCTCTCGACATCTGAGTTGAAGAAACCGAAAATGGGCGGAAGTTTTGGATGACGAGGTTTGGCCGATGTGCAGATGAAACAGATATCACTCTTTGCAACTTGGATTGAGGTGTTCGACCTCTTCGCGAGTAAGGAGAAGAGAAAAGATGGCAGGATTCTTCCTCTTCCTCCTGCGCCTTCTCGAGTAGTAAGACAGGGACGGCATATCGCACCATACCCAGCCACTGGTGAGGCCCATTGCAATGATAATTCACAACTCACTCATTCATTCGCTCACTTGCCTTACAACACTCGCACCACACAACACACGTGCCACGTCCCACACCTCCAAACACACAACTCTCACCCTCCAAAATCCACACAATAGATGCACAAACACAAAACTTAGGCCTCACTAGCTCCCATCTCCAAACGTAGGCAATCGAAAAAGTAAAGAAGTAGAAGATTGAGACGCAAACGGAAAAGAACTGATAAAGCAAAAAAGAAGTCGAAAAACTCACAGTAAGGCCACCCTTATAATACCCGCTTGCTCCAGGCATAGCGAGGAGACTTGCGCTGATTAGACCACCGGCTGCCTATGAGGGGTGGGATGTGTTAGCGTTGTTATCAGTATCAGTTAGTCAGTCGAGTGAACAGATTGAACAGATCCCAAACACACGAGCAAATGCCAAATCCAAGATCCCGAATGACCCATCTTCATATCCCAAAGCCCTGATCCTCAATCCCAAAGTCCAGAAGCCTGAAGCGAATCCATCAACACCAGAAGCCGACCAGACCAATCCTCCTGCCAGACAGCGAACCAGCTCGGCCATCCAGCTCTGGCATAGCACAAAAGGCGCACCTCACTCACAACTCAACTTCAACAGACAATGCCCCTCCTACTCACCACCCTCATTTACTACACCCTAAAGCGCCCGCTCTGTCCGCCTCCGCCCTCTCTCCCCTGTCCACTCCAAAAGAAAACAGAAAAAAAAAAAAAAAAAACTCACAGTTTCAGCAACAGCAATACTCTCACCCTTCTCCTTCAGCAAACCAGCTACCTTGCCAGCGATTTCGCGGAGGGCGGGGGTGAGGAAGGACTGGGAGGCCATTGTTGTTTTTGATTACTGGGTGTGGTGGCGAGATTGGTGCGTCAGCGGGGCGATAGTGCTGTGTGAGTGAGTGAGGAAGGGGGAAGGTGGTGGGGTGAGATAAGGGTGAGATGTAAGATACAATCGGGAGCAGATATTGCGGAAGCTATGGTAGTTGTTGTAAGATACGTCGTCCTTTAATTAAGCCTGTTACATAAGCATCATTGATCTACATAACTCCCGTTGTCTTCCGATTACTTTTCTCATGGCACTCTATAAAGCAGTAGTTCTATATCAGGGAAAGAAGTGATAGGAGGAAATGTTATTCAGCTATAAACACGCTTTGCTTACTTGCTTTGCTCAACTACTTAACGTCCTTTTATTCTCCCTCACTCATCGATACGCATACAATCGTCTAAGCAACCACTCCCACCTCCAATTCCCCACCTTCCCTACATTACATCTTCTGACTCGTCGCCATCAAACTACCAATAAACGTCGTAATCAACCTACTCCTCACCGCACAAATATCCTCAGGCACCAACCAAATCGTCGCTCCCAGTTTCCTCGCAATACTAATAGCCAACTTCGCATTCGCATACGCCTCTTCATCCGATTTACCCGCTGCAACAAGGTCATAATCGACATACGAGCTCTTCATTCCATTCAGGACATCCAGCAAAAAGACACCGTTGCCTAGCGAGGAATCTTTGAAACTGCGAACACTACTGCTACGACCACCTTTTTTGCTCATATCGTTTGCCCATTTCACCATATCTGCATCGGTGATTTCGCGCTTACCGAGTTGTTGTGCAAGTTGGCCGAGGGTGTTGGTGATGTCCTTGCGCATGAGTTGCCAAACCATACCAAGCGTAAGAGTTTTCTGGCCATCGGTGATGTCTGCTCCTTGGATACCAACAAGGGAGAAGCGGTTTTGCTTGCCAATTTCTACGGCGTAATTTGTGTTTTCGACAGCTTTGAAGCGCATAAGCTCGTTGCCATTGGCTGGACGTTTGTTGACGTGGCGCCAGTTGACGCTGCCGGGGATGACCTTGTCGTAGGCTTGAATCAGGATAGTACCGTCTTTGAGGTCTTCGAAGAAGGAAACCACGGTTGGTTGGACGTCCAGAGAGTTGAGCCATAACGTGAAGACGCGGGCTTCTCGTTCACCTTCGGCGTCGAAATCCTCAATGTCTGCTTTTTCTTCTTCAGTGATGGGGTCTAATCCAGGATGCGTGTTGAACAGGTTAGCAACAAAGGCTAGGTTGAGTTTGGGGTTCCCAGCGACGAGCGATGTTGGCGTGAGGAATTTGCGGCAGTCTAATGTGTCTGCGTTTTGAAGGACTTCTTCGGCGCGTTGCAGTAGGTCTTTCGTTTGTAAAGGTCCACGTGAGCACTGCTCTGGAGCAAGCTGGTTCATTAGTACAGTGTAGTTTTCTCCATCTTTGACGTCGGTTGAAAAGTTGGAAACACTGCAAGACTAGAGTCAGTTTGAGTCGAGATATCTTGTTGATTTGTACCCACGTTCTGTGCCATTTTGCATTCTTCAAATGATAATTGAACCATCTCAGCAGAATCTGCTCTGGTGGTAATCTCAGAAACTGTTCAAGAGTTTCGTCATCTTCCAACAACCTATACAACTCAGGATGTAATTTGATGTCGATCTTGCCCAAAAGACCTCGTCGAATAATCTGCCAGATGAGACCCAAAATCAAGTGTTCCCTTCCTTCTATGATATCTCCACTTCCAATATTGACGACTGAACATCCAATACCTTTTGAGGACTCGATAACGATGTTGTTGTTTTCCGTCATGTGGAAAGCGTTTAATGTCTTGATCTTCTTGCCGACCTTGTTCATCACACGTTCATCGATAGTGTCAGGCACACTGTCGTTGATCAACTTGGCCAAAACCAAGCCATCCCTACACTCATCGAACATTTCAAAAGAGTCTATCGCGAAGGGAAGTCTGCTGCCGATATCTGGATCTCCCGCTAGAACGGCATTGATGTGTCTCGTGAATTCTGTGCGTTCATCTTCATTGATCGTGTGCGTACCAACGCTGCCTTGAACTTGAATTCGTCCACCTCCTCCACCAATACTACTCTTCTGAGCATGACCAAGTGAAGGACCTGCTGATGCATCGTCTCCTCCTGTAGAGCTGAGACCGCGCGATCGTGAAGCTATCGATGGTCCTGTCGACATGCGTTGAGGTGTAGTTGCCGGCGCTGCTCGCAGTTTCGAAATGAGCTATACATAATCGCATCAGCATCCTAGCATTCGCGGGACAGTCTGTATCAAACATACCCCAACATAGTCGTCGAGTTCTACTCTTCTCGAACTGTCCAGCTCAACATCTTTCAATGCCTGTCTGACCACATCGTAGGATTGTCTTTCGGATGTTTGAACAGACTTTATCGTTGTCGCCTCGTCGAGGTAGCCCTTGTCATCGACATCTAGCTTGCGGAAAGCATCTTGAAGACCGAAGATGTCGCTTTGATCGAACTGGGGGTATTTCCTGTAGTTGGTCTTGGTCAGTGGATTGTTCTGTGTCGTTGAAAGAGCTTCGAGGACTGACTTTTGCAGCTTAATGACGTTCATATTGTCGAGCGCAACAGCAGTGAAATGTGTGTTGCCAGTAGAGATGTAGCAAGAATGGACAATGACAGCCTAAGCTTCCGGACGAGATGACTAAGGCTTGTTGATGGGACGATCAGGTCAAGCCTCATTGCTGATGACGTGAACGTCAAAGGCGGGGCGAGCTCAAAGAGGCAAGAGGCAACTCCCTTACCAAAAACATAACATAGCCACTTAGCCGCGCAATATGCTTACGCTTCACAAGATCTGTGGACTAAAGAGAGATAATCATTGTCCGTTGTAGTTCATGCTATGCTGTGCAAAATACAGACATGCCAGATGTCTAATATACCCAAAAAAACAACCCCATCTCAATATCATAATCTCTGTGCTCATGAACAAAGCGCCCTTCTTTTCTTTCCACACAGCGCTCCGCCCATCTCCATCAACCAACCAACCCACTGACCCTCCGCTCCTCCTTGGCAACATCAAAAGCCAACCTATCATCCTCCTGCAACCCACCTGCCCTTCCAGCCGTCACGACAGGCAATGTTATCCACTCTCCAAACACAGGAAACTGGCTCGGGTCCGCAGGTAACGTGGCATTAGCAGTGACCACACTAACCTGCAATCCAGGCACGTCCGCCGCTGGAATCTCAACACCTTCCGAGCTGGCAACACGCCATTGCATGTTGTCTTGTAAGTAGCGTGCAACATTTTCGACGGAAAGATCCTCGAGATTACCCGCTGCAACTTGGGCAGTCAGAGCGCGGGTTAGTGGTACAGTGCCGGAGACAGTATGGTTACCTGACATGCCTGTCATGCCGGTGGTCGAGAAAATGCCGTAGGAGCCTACGAGTGATTGGTCGAATGGCCAGGTTGCAGCGTTGGCGCTGAAGTTGCCAAGGAAGACGAAGATGTTGTAAGATCCGTCAAGAGCGAAGCGCTGAGTCGCGATATTGGCAGTATATTGATAGCGAGCTCCACTTGGAGTAGATACGAGGCTGACTGGTGGAGCGAGGACAGTGTCGTTGGGGGCGATTTCGCGTGTGAAGAGATCACGCTTTGACTTCTTGGCTTTGACAGAGTTGGCGGTTGCGGAAGCTTGAGGGCCGTATAGTTGGTTGACGTAGTTCATGATGGTGGAGGCACCGTTGCCCTTGGTGAATTCTGGGTAGGTGTACTTGAGCGTTGTCCAGTCTCGGACGTCATTTGAGCTGAAGAAGTTGCCGTTTGTGTCTTTGTGGAATGGAGTAAGAGCTGTCGGTCTAGCATTAGTGACTGGTTCTTGTACTCAGCTTCTCCTCTATCTGAACGTACGAGAGTTTTCGTCTTCAACATCGCCAACAGCGATTGTGAATGAGGTGGCGGTGGCTGTTTCGGCACTGGTATAGGTGTTGGGATAGATGGTTTGCCACATGGCAAAAAGACGGTCGACATTGCTGCAATGATGTTAATCAAAATGTCGAAGTATCATCATTTCTACATTACTTACGCATGATGCAGCCAAAAGATGGGGTCGAATGCAGCATACCAAAGGTATGTCATATGACCCTTGTTGTTGCCTCCCACCAAGCTGTGGATTGAATCATGAATAGATTCGAGACTGTTGTGACATCCACTGTCACTGGCAGACGCAGAATCATGACTGAATTCATCATATTGTGTACATTGAGTGAACAAATTGTAGACGTTGTCGCGAAGATTGAGGCGATTGTTCTCAATCGCTTGAGTGGCAAGGTTCTCCTGGTTAGACGCACTGGGGTCCTCGGAAGTTGGCCAGCGACGAGTTGCTTGCCATGCGTTCCACGGAGCGTAATAGAAGTTGGCGCTATCGAGAGGCGCAAAGTTGTAGCCGAAGAGTGGATTCTGAATTGACTTCTGTCCTCCAGGCGTTGTTACCGAAATAGTCTGCGCGGTAAGGAATGAAGGCAGAGTAGATTGACCTTTTGGTGGAGCCGCAGCCCAATCCCAATATGGCACTCTGAATTTGGAAGCAGCCTTAGCATACTTGGTTCTCTTAGGACCTGCTGGAAACGAGTTTACAACACCCTGCATGACACTGTAGAATTGCTGCTCAAACAGCGCCATGTACGCTCTGTGCCAAGTTGGGAACAAAATTGAAGAGTGAGTACAATATCCTACAGCACCTTGAGCGTTTGGGTTCCAGCCTACGCCATCCCACGGTTGGTTTGGTACACCGTGAATGCCTGCAACTCCATAGTAGGATGTTGCGCTTGATTGAGGTTGTGCTTTCCATGCTTGGAGGGTGAGGAGGTAGAGGTTCCATTGGTCGGCATTTTTTTTGAGGTTGCGGATTTCGAGACGAGGTTGGGTGCCGGTACCTGGGACTCCAGTAATAGCGAAGGTACCACCACGCTTTTCGAGAGGCTCGGATGAAGGGGTTGGTGAGGCAATGATTGTAGAGGCAAGGAGGCCGAGACAGAGTGTGGTGGATGAAAAGAACATGATCAGTGAAGATTTATAATATTGTAGACGAATTGTCTTTGAGGTTCGTGTCCAAGTCTGTACGTGCTCGGTGAAGTATGCTGAATAGCTGAATTGGCTGAATGTAATTAACAAAAGAGTGAATGTCCAATGTAAAGAGTGTTGGATTAAGAGCCCAGAACAGCCAGAGAAGGTATCCTAAATAAACAGAGAATGTCTCAAAGGAAAGACAGTTGCTATTTCCAGAATCTTTGAATATGTAAATGAAGGAGAGACAACAAGTGAAAGACTATTGTATCAGAGCCAAAAGAGTGTAGATCGTATCGTTTAACTAATGAAACACGCCGAATAGATGGTGAGTCGACTGGTCAAGTATCAGGACGGACAAAAGAAGAAACAAAAGAAGAAACGAAGGACAAGCGCAGGAAGAAGAGCGCAGCAGTAGCAGTGGAGCTCAAACAAGGATCTTCAAAAGGTGACAATACAGGAACAGCATTATGCACCTTGTCACATCTTCGCCTGCCAAGCACGCGAGACACTTAGGTACACGTCACGACTGTACCCAAATAAGCTGACACGAGCAGTCTACCGCTGGATCAAGGACGATACGCCCAGGGCTCAGTAGCGTGTTTCAATTTCGTCTGCGCTCAACGGTAGGGCAGGTAGTACAGGGCGCGAAGAAACTCACGCCGAAAGGACGATTGGCATAAGAGGGCACATTGAATCAGATGGAGATACGAGGTTGTCACCGCAGATATTGGTCGAATGCCCAAGGCCATGTTTCAAGACGCGCTTGTTTGTGTGAAAAAGAAAAGCTACGGGAGATTTGGCTCAGCGACGTGATGTCCGTCTTTGACTCTAGATTGCTTGCTCCACCCTTGCCGAGCGCGTGCAGATTGACTTTCTGGTTCGGCCCGCTTACCGCCCGAGGAGGCATTAACCTTATTTCTAACCCCTGTCCTTGTTATGCAAGGTACAGTCTTCATTGTTTCAAATGTCGACCTAAAGGAACAAGTTTATTGTACCCTCAGCTATACCTGGTACTTCCAGATTGTCTTGTTGAATCGACTCCTAACCCGCGCGTGCTGCTTAAGATCAGCTCGAGCTGAGAACGACGGATGCTTTGGTAGCATTACCAGTGTTCTTGGAAGACCACAACGTCACTGAAGCTGTTATGTCAGAGAAGTGAAGGTCTAACAGTCGTCGAAATGCTGCGCACAGAGATGGTGCTGTCAGGATGTGCTTGGTGGAGCTTTCTTGAAGGCCTGCCACTCTACAGATGAGCTCTGCTGATGTCCAGTGATTTGTGAATGGTACCTGAGCTACCACGCTTTCACGCTGTATAGACCATGTCCTGGCCAAAGAACTCCAGAGCTTCCCCAGCACTGTCCAAGTTGCTGAAATCTGCGTCGAATGCTTCGGGTTGTTGTTGATGTGACGTCAAAGTGCTCATCAGCTCAGCCTTGCTCAACAAACCACCTCTCGAGATTTCGACCACTTCCTGCCTTGTAACAAGTTTGCCAAGAGCCTGCTCTGCCTGTCTTGTGATCTCTTCGAAACTGACCATACTCCCATCTTGTGATGTTTCCGCCAACTTGCGCTCCAGATTCGCAAAAAGTTTCTGTTGTTTGATCTCCTCCATCTTCGCAGCGTGTGCTTTCCGCATATCTGCCAGTTCTTGTTCTCCCTGGCTGAGAGTGGTGGCTATCCTATCCTCGAATGCTTTGAGTCTTGCTGGATTGACCTTTTTCGCTGCGCCTCCAATAGCAGGAGATCCATCACCTTCAATTCCCGCAGCATCTTCCCATAATCCATCAGTCACGTTCTTGAGTGCACCAGCAAGGCGAAGATTGAGTGCAACCGGTAGTATCTGGTTGATTGCATACGGCGATGCGACTATCTCCTCCATCCATTCATGATGCTGTTTGTATCTTGTGACACTAATCTCTCGCGGACTCAAGAAGTCTAACGAATCTCCGAATTCTGTATTCCTCTCATTCTCTAGTATGTCCTCGGCCAGATTTGCGAATGGTGTAGGAGTCGGTACTGCTACTTGGCCAGGCTTGCCCATAAGTCCAGAAATCCCACCTCCTGGTTGACCTACCATTGGTCTGCTGCCACTGGGTGTCCTCGCGAAACTGGGTACTCCAGGTCGGCTCTGCATGGAGTTCTGATAAAGGTTCTGAGTAGCCGAGCTTCCAGGAAGTGCTATTGAGGGCCAATTTCCCCTGTCGTTGAGCATAAACTCTTTCCGCGGTAATGGTCCTTGCATTTCGAGATAGCGTCTTTCCTTTATGAGTTGTGATTGTTGTGGTTGAAGCTGGACCACGCGCACTGGCATACGATTGTCTGGGCCTGCAGCTATCCAGTGTACAAGCTCGAGACTTGGATCGACAGGCATGTTGTCGGCGTTTGCGATGACTCTGTAGCGCATGCGCCGGCGAATTGTGACTTGATCTTGTGTTGGGATGAAGCCTGCATTGTAGATGGCGACCTCTACTGTCTGTACGTGGTACTGTCAGCACTGCTTGGATTACATGGACCTAATGCTATATCTTACATAACCTCGCACGTCTTGCAAGACTGTGTTCTCTGCTCCGGCCCAAACGATTCCATCGGTACCAAATGGTCTACCCATTGTATTTGCAGGTCGCCATATCAACATCATGGTGCCATCGGCAGGCGGTGTGAGATATGTCCATGCGACTGGTGCTTCGCGAAGGGTTTGTGGTGCTTTAAGTAATTGGTCAAGGATCTGGTCGAAGGGAAGGATATTGGGCGCGTATGGGAAGGCTATGGAGGATTTGAGGTGAACATGAGATAGCAGCTGCTGCGGCACGCCGCTAGTAGGATCTTGCATCGCCATCGCCGTTGTCGATATAATTTGAGCGATGGTCAATAGACAGCGTGACGAAGCGTGTCAGCGTGAAGTGCGGCGGAAGCTCCGACAGAACTTTGACACGTGCGATTTGAAACAGCACCAAGACGACAACAATGATGAGTATCGTGCATGGTGATAGTAGAGGCATTACATAGGTAGTCATACTCTTGGATTTCCCGTCCTTCTTTGCCAAGATGATGTGAGATGTCCATGGAGGTGTGAGGAAGATCTTTGCGCAGAAACAGGTGTGTCAAGGTTTCCCTTGGTCTGCTAATGCTGGAAAGCATCGAGAACAAGGCATAGTCGTCAGCAAGGAGCGTCGATTTTGAAATGGTAGAGTACATCACATGAAGGACTCCATTGGGCCTTGCCCTTGTCGTGGGCATGGTCAGGATTGAAAATGTAATGAACGCTATCAATAGTCCCATTTGAGACAAACAAGCTGGAAGGTCTGCCAGCCTGCAATTGACAGTGGAAGGTTGTGCAAGGGTGAATGCTCTCTTTTGTGGAGATCTATTGACACTTTGTATCTCTCGTTCTGTTCACATTGTTTGCTCTTGGCAAACGATCTCATTCTGCATAAAACATCACATTTGATCTTCCTTTCCTGTGCGCTTCTCTTCTCTTTTTTCCATCTTGCAACCTATATATACGATCGCACTCCTCGTCCGGCTGTGTCGGTCAATGGTAGGGAGAGTTCGGCTCATTGTTCAAGCAAGTATGTATATGCTGAATATCATTGCAGGAATCAAAACTAACATTGTACAGGGCGTTGCAAAAGTTCTCGTTGTGAACGATCCTAAGATACCCACTACCAAGCTTCTTTCTTAGAATGTTCTGGAACTGAAGATAATGTCCATCCTTCTTGAACGATGAGGGGGAATAGATATTCGAAACGTCATTGCGATTTGAGGATGAGGAGGTGGATTCTTGGGCCTCAGGCTACAGACACGAAGTCCAATCTAACAAGCGTAGAATGCAGCGCAGCAGGACTTCATCTTCGGTGATAAGGAGAAGCAAGCGGACTTGCTAGTGTTGAACGACATTTCAAACTTCCGGAATGCTGTAAGCAAGCTATTCCAGGCAATGTTCGTCCGCGAAAACCTGCCAGAACTCAAGGCCTATGCCTGGCTCTTTCTTGACATTGTTCTCGAAAACATACAGCGCAGTCCAGGCATCGCAGGAAATGGCCTGTGGTGTGGTCTGACCATGGTCATGGTAGCTGCAGTAGCGGGGTCTTGCCTGATAGAGCCGCCGACGTAAGAGATCCGCCACTAAGCAACCAGTCGCCTGCGACATGAGTTTCGTTCGATTATCCAAAGCCTCGAGTACGAAAAGCCTCCACCAGGTTCATAGGTCCTTTCCGTGCCACTATCTAGAACCTATCCTCAGTCTGGTCACCCAAGAAACCGACCATGAACACTCAGACGCGGTCATTCAACAGGCCCACCATCAACACCTGAACGTGGTCAACCAGGGTCACATCCACAATCATGCCTTGGACACGTGCAGCTTGCAGATGCAGCTCAATTCACGCTGCTCGAACGTTCGGGATCTTGTCTACATTGCGGAGACCCGGCGAACGAAGAGGGGTGGATGAGCCTAAATTAAAGGCTAGAGGATACGCTAATTGAATGAGCGCAGGACTTTAAAGTATATATATATTCCGCATCTTCAAGGGCAGATCGGAGACGGTATCGCTGCACCTGCCTAGCTATCAGGACAAGAACAGGATGTGCAGCAGTCGAATGATAGTTTACAATCTCTGATCAAATCGAAAGAGCTGGTATGCAGACAAACACCTCGCTCACCACCAAACTTGCCCATGTCGTCTACAAGTCGACGGCAAACACCTCGCCCGCCACCCAGCTTGCCCATGTCTTCTGCAAGTCGACGGCAAACACCTCGACCATCACCAAGCGTGACTATATCTTCTACAAATCGAAGTCAGATATCGGCTTTTTCTAATGAAGGGATGGTGGTAGGTGTGGCAGCGGGTACACAAGGCGAGGAGACAAGAAAACAAGGAGAAGGGCAAGCATATGCGATAGAGGCACAAAGACCCCAAGGTACTTTAGACCCACGGACACTTGAAGTTTATGTGGACGTGTGGTGCTTTCAACTCCTGGTACAAGAACAGAGTATGGTGCCGCCACATTACAACTTTCGTTTCGCCACCAGCCCCCTAGTGATGCCACTCAACACTAAACAGCCACCCAGTTTGCACAAGGCATTGTCGACCTCTCC
>Ga0160429_1000157_pt1 | contig 86197 bp, 83 predicted proteins | sample SolpanmetagenomR_FD_108199 | JGI IMG/M metagenome (GOLD analysis project Ga0160429, IMG submission 108199) | Solar panel surface microbial communities from Lawrence Berkeley National Laboratory, California, USA - R | ecosystem: Engineered > Built environment > Solar panel > Unclassified ...
AGAACGTGAGCGAGAACGGCGTGAGCCGCGACGATCGCCACTGCCGGGGTTCGTTTGCGCCTTCGCGATCGCGTCTGCTAGACTGACGTTACCAGAACTGATGGGCTTGATGGAGCTCAAGTCAAGACCACCAGAGGCCATGGGCTGAGGCAGCGACATGCCAGCAAGCGGATTCGAGGGAGTGGCTGCAGATACGACGCCAGGATAGCCAGCGGGAAGAGGAGGTTGTTGGTGGTTCTGAATGGGAAGAGGTGCAGGTGCAGGAGCTGGCATGGTAGGATTTGGTGTCGCGGCAGGTCGCTGAGCCAGCGCGGCGAGGATAGCTGAGATGTCAGGGGTTTGCGCCATGTTGATGAGATATATTTTGTTGTTTGTAGCGAATGTTCTTGTAGGTGAATACGTGCGCAGTGTGGATGTTAGAAAGCAGGAATGATTGACGGAGCTAACCCTCGTTGAGAACTGACACGTGACTCGGAAGTTAGTCCTTGATTAGCTACGTCATGGAACTCAATGCCATTGTTCAGACTGCAACAGCTGCTTCTAACAATCAACACCTTCTTTCATCAGATAACCAACAAAAGTCTACACTTCACACCAACGATGTCTGAGCCAACACATCCTTCCTCCAACCACGCCAGCTGGGGCAAAGAGTGTAAGTATCGCACTTACTTCTTCCGATTACAAAACGATTGCATTGCTTTTATGCTAATCAGGCTTCAGTCGACAATGCCATGGACATGAGCAACGAGTCCCTTTGCACAGCCACCTCCCTCGACCACATCGTCCTCACAGTCGCCAACATCGAAGCGACAGTCGCCTGGTATGTCAAGTTTCTCGGCATGAAGCACGAGACCTTCAAATCAGGATCTGGAGACGAACGTCATTCCTTGAAATTCGGCAGCCAGAAGATTAACCTGCACCCATCCGCTGCACCATTCGAGCCAAAGGCAGCACATGCTGTGGCAGGAAGCGCCGATCTCTGCTTTTTGACCGAGAAGAACGTGGATGAGCTACTTACAAAGCTTCATGATGCAAGAGTTCATATCGAGGAGGATGGCAAGGTTGTGCAGAGGACTGGAGCACAAGGTGGACTGAGGAGTATCTACATCAGGGATCCTGATGAGAACTTGATTGAGTAAGTGCGAAATTGAGCATAGAGTGAGGACATTGCTAACGTATCACAGGATCTCAAACTCTTCCAATTAAGCGATGAATCATGGTATGAGAAAGAAAGCACACAAGAAAAGGACAGGTTGGCACAGCGAAAATATAATGACGCAGACAATAGGTAGTTGTACAGCTTAATGAAATAATACGATCTCACTCCAACTTTGCCAGTCTGAAAGCACCATGCGTTGTAGAGAGCCCGTTCGCAGTCTCCGGATTTCAGGAAGCGATGTGAAATCTATACCCAACCACTTATAGCCATTCCCAGAACGCATTTCAGTATGATGAACCAAACTCATTTGACTTGATTCGTGTCAAGCACATATCTTCTCTCAACTTCCATCTCCTTATCTCTCTCCTCTTCGCCCTCAAATCGCAGTTTACACATATCCTTCGACTTTAGAGGTCCTGCCATTTCTGCTTTGTAGAAAGTCGTTGTACCTGGATATAAAGCATATACATGTTTGCCTTTCGCAAACTCCCCAAGACCAGAAGCCGAAAGAGGTATAGGCACAAGACTGTTTACTGAAGCACGATATGGTGCAGGTAGATTACCGCTGTCGTCTGGCTCGGGCTCGACGTCTTGAATTTCGAAGCTTGAGAATTCTGTTAGATCATGGAGTGGTGCAGTATATACACTGCGACTTACCGTCGTTGCTTGCCCTCTCCGAGTATGCTTGTGATGGAACATAGTATTCCTTCACCTTCCGTCTTCTTGTCTTTGTTCCTATAAAAGACCTCTGCTCCTACCTTGAGTAGACTCAATCTATCAGCTACAGCTATGAATACTATCGTTAGTATAGCTTTACTGCTTAAGAAGATTTCGAACGCACGCTTCACACCTTCGGTAGTGTCAACAACCGACTCCTGCTTCACACTCGCCGCCACACTCCCACTTCTACTTGCAGCCTTTGCAGCCTTGGCGCCAGATGTTGTCGGATCCGGCGTGGGTGCAGGTGAGTCGGTGCCGTTTTCCTCGTCACGTCTTCTCTTCAAATTCCGTGACTTGAGATTTGTGGCTGGTCGAGGTGCTTCGTTCTCAAACGCTGCGCGGACAGAGATCAGTGTCTCCAGGTTTTTGATCAAGTCATCGGGTTCCTCATGCAAGATTTTGAGCTCGTCTTCAGAGTATTTTAGTCCCTCCCGGTGTAGAGCTTCCAGCTCTGTCAATGCTGCCAGATTGTTCGCGCCTGGGGGACTCATCAGCTGGAAAGCAAGGTGTCTGACTATCGCGATACATACCATCACTTGTGACCAGCTTTACTTCTGCAGCGTCGAATTTTGGTAGCAAATCTTCGTACTTTTTATTGAGTGCGCTTGCATGTCTGATTTTGTCTAGGATTGAGTTCCAAAGCATAACTTCATCAGAGTTGTCCTCCTTCATGAGGTTGGCACGCGGCCTGTTTCTGGCTGCCATATTTGCGATACGATGTGATCACTCGATTTCGCCAGTTTTTCGCATGATCACAAACTCGTCACATTGTTCGTAGAACTCTTAATTCAGCATGATCTAAGCAAGAGATATCGTGGAGGATGCGCTCAGTTGTTTCAGCTACTGCCAAGACATTCGGAGACAAGCCCCGATGAACCCCCCTACCCCTCGGTGACGTTTCAGAGTCGTCTCATCTTTTGCAAAATTATCTCATTGTCTGCCACTTCTCCATCCTCATACACAATATATAGAAAATGCGCGTTCCGTTGATGAGGTTAGATTGCGGTTGCAATTCGTACGAATGGGTCAGCATATAGCGAACAATGACACTTTCCTAAACTAATAATCACAGGGCAAAGTAGGGAAAGACTCAGCAGCAGCCAAGTTCGCGGCGGCCACGAACTTCGAGATAGAGAATGATAAGCCGTACGCCGAGGTATGCTATCGCGAAGTCTACGCGTGTAACACAGCTCTGACACGACCTGCTTCCTAGCTATGGATGGGCACTCACCCCTCATTACCTTCAAAAGACGTCGAGACACAACGATCACTACTGGAGCTCGTCGAAGAGAACCAAATGCTTATGGGCCATGACATAAGCAAGAAATACTCGAACAAGCTGCCTTTCCTTTTCAAAGTCCTCTCCATCAACAAAGCTCTGAGCATTCAAGCTCACCCGAACAAGAAGCTCGCTGAGAAGCTGCACTCGAAAGACCCCAAGAACTACAAAGGTTGATCACGAAATTCTTTCTTAAAGTAGCTGTTCGCTCATACGGTGTATAGATGACAACCACAAGCCCGAGATGGCCATTGCAATCACCCCCTTCGACGGCCTATGCGGCTTCCGCCCACTCAACCAAATCTCTCACTTTCTCCAAACCGTCAAACCACTCCGCGAACTAATAGGCGAGAAAGAAGCCGACAACTTCATACAAAGCGTAAAAGGTCAAGAAACCAGCTCCGACAAATCAGCCGTATCAAAGAACAAAAAAGCACTACAATCCGCCTTCACCGCCATCATGTCGCACATTGAATCAGCCGACCGCCTGAAATCCGCGACCGCCGACCTCATTAAAACAGCAGAGACAGAAGGAAAAGATTTCGCTGGTGGTGCAGGACCAAGTCCAAACTCGGGTGAAGAGCTGGCACAGCTGGTAAAGCGCCTCAATAGCCAGTTCCCGGATGACATTGGGCTCTTCCTCGTCTTCTTCCTCAACTACGTCAAGCTATCTCCAGGCGAAGCAATGTTCCTACAAGCCGACGACATTCACGCATACCTATCTGGAGACATCATGGAATGTATGGCCTCTTCCGATAACGTTGTTCGCGCGGGTTTCACGCCAAAGTTCAAAGACGTCGACACGTTGACAGGGATGCTCACATACAGCTATGCTCCCATCGAAGACCAGAAGATGAACCCGACAGATTATCCTTACGTTAAGCTGGATAAGACTGCGTATAGCTCTAGCAGTAGCGCTCTATTATATGATCCGCCAATCGAGGAATTCAGTGTCGTCAAGACGGACATCAAAGCGCCAGGAGGAAAAGCAACATTCGAAGGTATTGATGGACCTAGCATTGTTATTTGTACAGAAGGAAAGGGCACAATCAGCGTGGGCAACAAGACGGAGGAACTGGGCGCTGGATTTGTGTACTTTGTTGGTGCCACGGCAGAGTGTGTGCTTGAGAGCAAGGGGGAGAAGTTTGTGACCTTCAAGGCGTTTTGCGAATTGAAGGGAAAGGAGAATGGCGGATCGTGACTATATGACCAGAAAGGTCGTAAGAGCTTCGAGAGGTTATGATGCTTGAGATGTTCATATGATGTATGAAGAAGATATACAACTACAAGGGCGTGACCACAATCAAGCCTAAGATATGATCAAAATGAGAACTATGAAGGGTATTGTAAAAGGCAGAGAACATTCATTGCATTCACCGAACGTCCCCTCTAAAAGCTGGCGATCCTTCTCTTAACATCATTGGTGTATGACATCCTCAAATCAAAGAAACAACAAGACTACATCAACCCAAAGCATATTAAAAATCAACAGGGCCTAGCTTACAGATTTTCGCAGACGTCACGAAAGATGGATGTACCGCAGCAGATCCAGTACAACGGGTTACCACGTCTCCAAGTGATGTCTAACACCGTATCTAGATCGCGCTGGTCACATCCTCGTCATGCCATAGCACTTCTGCAATATAGAGTGATCAAGGTACCAATGTACAGGGATTTGAAAAGTCAATGGCAACCAAAAAGTGCTCAAGAAGACTGGGAGTACACCTAGAGAGACAAGACAAGACAGCCTTACGGAGTGAGTCTCCAAACCCTCGTGCAAGCAACCATTTCCTGAGACCGCACCATGAAGTGAGCTGAAGCTTCGGCATCCTGTATAAAGACGTTGGTACCAGGCAAACAAGCTATATGCAGGTTGCCGTGCTTAACAGACTTCAAGAGATGAACCTCAGACGATAGACTACACTTCACTACAGGTGCTGCAGCTCGGTATGGTGGCAGATAGAACGGTGAATGTGTTGACGTGGTAGCATACATCTCTGTGCCTTTGTTGTTGTACACTTACTCTGCAAGAATGAAGAACCTGACAATCTCAAAAAGGTCTTTGTCAATTAGTCTTTGTAATTATATTATTCCTGTTCTTTGTCATGGTAAAGCGCTTATGTACTCCACTGCTCCTTCTAGGTCCATTGAAGGCTTACACTAAGTGCCGTCACATTGCCATGTCTTTGTCATGTCGTTAATTTGTCTTAGTGACCAGTGAGTTGCTAGAAGCATTAACGAAGCTTATAAGACTTCGATTGTGACAGTGACAGTGACAGAAAGAGGAGCTATTCCCAGACTTTGTGGAGGTGCGCATGGTATCTCAGCATGTTTCAATCAAAGAAAGATAATGTGCATTCTCAAAATTTGACGAAAAAAATGGTTTCTTGCTGAGGGACAATACTAGTCGGACAACAGTCTCTATGGTACCGTCTACCACCTAGGTTGTTACTGAGCACAGCGAGACGAAGCCCAGCAAGATCTGACAGACAAAAACAATGACTTTCACTCGACCTCGAAAAAGGCACCTCACCTGTTCCAGCATAGCCCCTCCATTTCTGGGTCAATTAAAATTCTGAATACACTGTTTTGAAGCTGGAGAGAAGTGCTACAAGAGGGTACCGATCACCAAGTCCATGCCCCGCCTTTTGTGCCGCAGAAAAGGCGCAAAAAGGGAGGACGCAAAACAAACTGTTATTTCAGCCTTTCTGACCGGGAAAAAGACAAGAAAGTTGAGATGCTCTCTCGACGCCTGTGTGATTCGAACACACGCTCCCGAGGGAAATGCCTTGGCAAAGTTGACTATTAATCAACATTTGTAACTACTACATATATAGCAGGGCATCGCGTTAACCACTCTAATTTGGGTTAGTGAGGTCTCATTTCGAGAGAAGATGGGATGAAACTAACCCGCCAAAGCGCCGTATTGATTGAACCAACATAGTTGAGGCTGCATCATATACCATATAACATTATCTTGCAAACCAGCATTTTTCTCGCAAAAATGTCATAGACATTCTGACTGAGCGAGCGATCGAGCACAGGAGCCTATGGCAGCATCATACGCTGGGAAGGACACCTATATATCGGCAGGGTATCCGTTCTGACTGTCCATGCTTCCAAAATTGTGGAAAGGGCAATTTTTGTCGTTGATCGAGCAGATTTCTGGACAGGCTCCAGCTCTGTCAGACCTTGTCCGATATTAGCGATACACCACAAGCAACTCTTAATGACTATATCCTTTGGATCATACTCTTACAACTGTGTAGATACCTCCTATGGGCATTCCAATTGACGTTGCCAATACAAATAGTTTTAATTGTATGTCGAAAAGATTGATTAGTAATCTCTCCAGAATTAATGACATCGACATGTGCATTCTCCCATTAATTTCCTTCGTCACTCGTTGTCTCTCATCACTCTCCCTCGTAACACACAGTATCACAACACAACCTCGACTGAATCACCTAGTGTCGCAAGAACCAAGCGACACCTCCACTACACCAATCCTCAATCACCTATGTCCAGCAACACCAACTCATCTACTGACACCACCCACATGATCTGCGCTCAATCCCAAATCTCGAAATCACGCTGCTCCATTCCTGGAGACACTGTGACCGCCTTCCCAGTTGTCGCTGTACTTGTGCGAGGTCCGCCTTGAAAGAATAACAGGGCGGACGGTAATATCTTAGCAGAATCAAATCGACATATCATTATTGACCTTTGAAAGCAATTATAAAGAATCCCATCATCGGATAGTACACAACATCAAGGCATTTGCGATATCCAACGAAAACCACATCAAACAGCAAAAACCATGTCTACAAAACGATCCATTCAAGAGTCTGGTCAGGACGTACAACCTCTGTCAGCAGTGAATGGCTCATCATCTGCTCTTGGTCGATCCGGAACCACCATGGAGCGCTTGCCATCAGGATCAATTGTACCTCGTTCAAAGAAGGCACAACCTACAAGCTCGTCCAAAAAGAAAAAGAAGAGAGGAATGGAGCCAGCTGCACCTGCAACAACAGTCACTAGAGGCTTCCATACACCTCTGACTTCTGGTGGGGAGGAATCAGATATGTCAGCTGCGTGCAGTCCTCGTCTTGTCCCATCTCGTTCTATTGCTAGTGCGACTCAGAGCCCGATGATGGGACCATCCGCGCTCACTCGAGTTCTGAGCAATTTCCACCTACAACCAGAAGCTATGAGTCGCGAGCCCAGTCTCCAAGGCTCTGACATTTCTACTCCCGAGTCTGAAGCGTACTCTGGTCCTCCGACGCAGAAAGATCATGGTAGCTATGAGATCCCACTTGTTCGAGATTTCGCCTCTGCGGATACTCAACCAAGACCTTTGAACGAATTCACCAGAAAGTTTATGGAGCTCGAAAAGCGTGATACACCTCATCGTAAGATGAACGCTGCCGACTTTGAGCAAGTGAAGTGTTTGGGAAAAGGTGCATTCGGCACAGTCATTCTGGTCAAGCAGCTTTCTACAGGACGTCTATTTGCGCAGAAACAGCTGAAGAAGGCTTCTCTCACCGTTCAGTCACGTCTCGTAGAACAAGCAAAGACGGAGAGGCAAATCTTGGAAAGTGTCAACCGTCATCCGTTTGTTGTCAAGCTATTCTACGCTTTCCAGGATCAAGCAAAACTCTATCTCATTCTGGAATACGCGCAAGGTGGTGAGCTCTTCCATCACCTTGCACTGGAAAGGACTTTCACGGAAGAGGTGTCAGCGTTTTATATGGCAGAGATGGTACTTGCACTTGAGTTTCTACACACCAGCCTCGGTGTTGTATATCGTGACCTCAAGCCGGAGAACTGCCTTCTCGATTCACAAGGTCACCTTCTCCTGACCGACTTTGGCCTGTCAAAGGTTGCTCTTGACGAAGACGGAGAGAAGAGCCGCTGCAACTCTGTCTCGGGAACGATCGACTACATGGCGCCGGAAGTTGTTCAAGGCAAATCATACGACGCTGCAGTCGATTGGTGGTCACTTGGTGCGCTGGGGTATGACTTGTTGACTGGAAGTCCACCCTTCTCATCCAACAACCACGCGAAGACAGAAGAAAAGATCGTTCATGGCAAGCTAGCATTACCTTACTATCTTTCACCAGATGCCAAAGACTTTTTGACAAGACTCTTACGCAAAGAACCCCGAAAGCGCCTCGGTGGTAACATGCCTAAAGACATGGCAATCATCAAAGGACATCGCTTCTTCCGGCGGATCGATTGGAAAGCTCTTGCAGATAGAGAGGTCGAGGCTCCAATCCAGCCTATCATTACCGATCCTGCTGCAGCAGAGAACTTTGGGGAGGAGTTTACAAACTTGGCAATGAGTCCACAAGAGAGCAGTCTTTTGGGCAAGAGTATTGACGATAACTTTACTGGCTTTTCCTATGTAGCACCGTCTTCTCTGTTGGAGCGTGGGTTGACTTCGTTTATGTAGTGGTTGCATAGCAGACAGTTCTAAGAAGTATGCTGTAATCATTAAAGCCGCTTTTGAGTTCCCCATGTTTCTAAAGAATTTTGCCCTTGATTCCAAATTGACGACATCGTCCGATAAGAGTCCATCCATCCTGTTCTATTCCTAATCGCAAACAACAACATCTTCTCTGCTCATACTTGTGTCGCACATCATATCATACAGTACATCACACATCTCCATTAACGTCACACAACATGGGTTGGTTTTGGGATGAAGAAGTCCCTACTATGGTGGTTCCTACCAACCACCCTCCAGTAAGCCCAGTAGCCGCCACCCCTCCAGTAAGCCATATCACCACGCTTAAGTCTACTCGCCAGCCCTGACTCCTCCCAGCCTGGCTGCCCAATGCACAAAAGCAGCACCTCCATCTCCGCCCTCACAAAATCCACCTCGCCACCACCAACCAATCCAACCACATCCACACCTCCACAGCAACAACAACCAGCAACCACCCCATCCACCTCCCAACGGCCCTCCCCCGCCTCCACCCTCGCCGCTCTAAACCCACTCAACAACATGCCCTCCGACCTAGCCCAACACCGCGAATCCACGCACCAAACAATCGACCTCCCCACCCAGCGCGAACTCTCCACCATCCCCCGCGGCGGCGCCGACTCAGGCTCCGGCAACTGGGTCTATCCCTCGCCCCAACAAATGTACAACGCCATGGTGCGCAAAGGCTTCACCGACACGCCGCAAGACGCCGTCGAAAGCATGGTCGCGGTGCACAATTTCCTCAACGAAGGCGCATGGGCTGAAATTGTTGAGTGGGAACGCAGATTCGCTCCTGGTATTGCGCATGGTTGGCGGGAGTCGCGGTATGGTGAGGAGGGCAGCATAACAGGCGCGATGATTGAGTTTGAGAATGAAGGCGCGGAGAAAGTTGAGCAGCCTACGCTTGTCCGCTTTGAAGGGCGGAGTGATAAGGTTACGCCGAAGGCACGCATGTTGCAGGTTATGGGCTGGGTTTATCCGGGGAAATATGGTGGACCGATGCCGTTTGATAGGCATGATTGGTTTGTGGAGAGGAGGGTTGGAGGCGGTGAGGGCAAGAGGGAGGTCAGGTATGTGATTGATTATTACTCGGCGCCGCCGGAGCCGACGGGCGAGCCGGTCTTCTATCTGGATATTAGACCGGCGCTGGATAGGCCGGGGGCGGCGGCGGAGAGACTGATTAGGTGGGGAAGGGATGCTTGGTGGAGGGCGAGTGGAGGTAGTGTGAGGGAGATTAAGGAGGTTGCTTGATCGAGAGTTGGTGTCGGTGCAAGAATTTTAGCAGACTGTTGATGGGATTCAGAATTGTGTATTATTACGGGCTATTGGATTCAAGCGGTAGGTACTGGCGTGGAGCGTGGCAGCTCTGGAGCACCTTGTCTTTGATATACGACCTCACTACCTGTTTATAGGAGTCTGAAACGACTAGTCCTCACTTCTTCAGCATTGTCCTTCCTTGCATCAGCATTAGTCTGTGGTCTCCTTACCTCCATCCTGGTATCCCCTCTACGATTGTCGTCTTTCCTGATGCTCCACCTCTTCTCGTCATATATTGTCGTCGAACTCCATCAATTATATTGTCTCAGGCCAGCTGCTATCACCTGAAACAAGTTTATCGCACCTCTCTATACCGGCATAATGCACTGCACCCAATCCCTCGACTCTGAAATCGTCGTCGAAGGTACGGTTGAAAGGCTACTGGACGATAGATCTAGCACCTTGTTGCAACGAGAGGATGTTGCGATGCACCGGGCTACGATGCATGCGTAGCACAATCCGGGCGGGACGGAGTAAACGAGGATGATTTCGTCATTCAGGATTGTAGGGCGTTTGAGGTTGAAGGCAGTGAGTGGGTGAGGATTTGGGAGGGGAGTTGCCGAAGGTGGATTAGGGTGGTGGGTTTTAGGCGAGCGGGAATGATACGTGACGCATTGTCTGCGTGATTTGTGAATGTATTGTTGTTCTGAGGTAAAAATGATTTCTGCAGCTTTCACATACACTATTTGGTGGCGCGCAGTCGATTGTGCTTGATGAGACGAGGGGATGGCGTAGTCTATCGCCGAGCTTGTCTCATACTTTTTCTCTAGTGTCTGATATGCTCTCCGCTTGCTGAGCTTCACCCTTGCTGCGCTTGCCCTCGATACCCAATCCTACTTTCAAGCTCCTTCCACCTCACCAAGACCTTGCCAAGAATGTGCTGTGCAATCAGTGCCAAGAAGAGACGCGTGACGTGATTTCTTCCCTTGTTGGACACGCTCTTTAAGAATACATTCATAAGGTATTCACCGGTTTGATCTGTTAAAAAGAGCATTAAAGAGAAGTTTTGGCTTCGGTAACTTGAAAGTGGGTGGTGCTACTCGAATCACTCATGGCTTTTTCCACGCTTGGAAGTGCTAGAGTCTTCAAATCAACAAGCAAACACCCATGGAGCAAAGTCTCCCTAAGAAGTTTCTCCTCTTCCGTTATTGTAAAGCTTGTTATGGACCCGTATTTGCAAGTAGTTGGTCGCGATAATCACACCATGCATTATAGGCGGATTTCGAATGCCTGTAACTTAGATGTCTAATTTCCTTCTTGCAATCAGGAACGGCACTATGCAGATTCTTCATGGCAATAAGAGCAAGAGAAACGCGTCTGTCGCGGTAAACTCTGAGCTGCAGTGGTTCAACGAGGTCAAGGTTGCGGTCTTCTGTAATAATGGCTGTGATATAGTGATCGAAGATCATAATTTTGATCTCGAGGGGTAGTTGTGGCATGGTGGTGCGAACATTCAGGCCAGAACCTTTGACACTTGTCTGATGGCCTGATGGAGCTTTGGCTGAATGTTTGTGCAAAGCACACTCTTTGCTTGATTGTGGTGAAGATCTCGAATGATGTTGTGTTGAGAGTGTGTCGAAGAGCGAAAAAGGAGACATCGAGTGCCAAGAACACTTCATGCTCGCAATGGCGCATGTACTCTGTGTACGATGCATCGTGATATGGCGTTAGAAGCTTTTCTACTTCATATCTCAGATGAGGCACCGCAATGATGGAGTTCTTGACATCACTGCTCGCGCAGTTGACTACCGAAAAAATGAATCCGCTGTTAAACATGCGCTGGTACTCATTCTCGAGGAGCCGTTCGATATAGTTTTTGGCAATTAGAAGCTCATTCTCGACGGTAAGCCGCATGGCGTGATAAGAAGAGCACACCTGAGGCGGGCTGTTAGGAACGGATGCAAATCTTGTAGTACGACAAAGCTCTTACCAGCTTGTTCCCAAAACAAAAAGCTCTTACCAGTCTCAAAACACCGGTGACACTGTTAGGGGTTGTGAAGCCGGCCAGTTGTACAGTTTGCGGCAGTTGAATGTATCTCGAATGGTAGAAGTATGTTGGCGAAGGATGAGGAATGGAGCCATTGAATGAAAGTGAGTTAAACAAAGAAGAGCGTGCCAAGCCTACACCTCACTTTTTCAAGTAATATTCGAAATCAGCTCTTCACTATATCGAAGCCCGACGTCGACCCCGAGCCACCTCAATCTGCCGACTTGAACTCAGGCATTCCACCATCAAAGTCGTATACCTCTGCGTCACAGCCACATATCTCGGCCAGCCAGGGAACACTGTAACACAAACATAAAGCAAGACATGATATCTGACCTTGAGTGAAAGATATTCCAGCCTCTCTGCCCAAAATTCGAGTAGTGTGTACACTCGGCGAGTAGTCCATTCTGCCCGCGCCCTGTGAAGCCAATCCGTGCAGGTTTGTCTCTGAGCATCGCGGAGACGAAGCAGAAAGCGGCATATGTCTTCTCGCAGCTCGGGGAGTGCGTGGATGAGGTTGATGATACCATCAAGAACGAGCTGGATGCGTTTCTTTTTGCGAAACCGTACGAAGCGCCCTTGTTCCAGTAGTACCCATTCGCCTTGTGTTGGATTGCCAATCTGTTCGATCAGGTCTTTGATGTATTGCTCTGCTATCATAAGCTTGATTTCGTGTGGGAGGGTAATGATAGGCATCATAAGTTCTGATTTTGACTGCATTTGCTTTGATGTGAAGCTTTGTGAGCTGTGATCGATTGAGGAAGGGCTTGTGGGTTTCGTGATAGGTCGTGTTGAACCTTTCGATTGACCTGAAGACCAATTTGAACGCTCGGGAGATGGTTCCGCAAGATAATAGCGACATAACATTCGAAAGCACAATCGTGGGCACGAAGGAAAATTTTGCACGATTGAGTTGCCCAGCAACATTTTGTCAATGTGTCGTGTGAAAGGTTCGGAGCAAGACTTGGTAGTTCATGACCTTGAGCTCAGATCATGGTTCGAGGACATATTTAGCTAACTTTTCACCAGTTCTACTTCTTGATCTTATCTGGGATTCAAGGGTGATTTACTTTGGGCGACTCGACACTTCGAGGACTATACCCCATCAAAGGCCATTCGTACGTGTACTAGCAACTGTTGCTTGCTGCTGCGGCTGCGGAAGAAGTTCTTCAAGGACAACTGTGCTCATACGGTCGTGCAACAGACTAACCATAGTCTCAGCCTCCTTACACGTGGACTGGAAATGGGTTCCAGAAGACCAGACTCAAGATATAGCTAAGTAGGCCATCCATGGTTTCCCTTCAAGGACTAATTCACCAGCCAAATCCCCGTCACCTCCAAGCGTCGTGGGAGGAGGATTAACAGAAGAAAGAAGCTTGAAACTCAGATCTGATACAATGATTTCCAGCGAAAGTGCTTATACTTTGGCATTTTGTGGTAGCTAAAAGCATGTTGTCAAACAATAGTGTTACACTTGCAACTCGCCGTCGATCCACCACAATCATTCAGAAGGTTCGACAGGCGCGGCAGCCTTTTTCCTCGTTTCTCGGCTCTGGATATAGGCCATAGGGGCTGGACCACCACGATGCGCAGCAGCAGCGTATCTCATGTAATTTTTCCGCTACAATTCGTTCAGCCTTATCTCTGAACATGATCCCCGTGTACATGTGTTGGATTAGCCTGAATTTAAGCTCCTGCGTAAGTAAGCCCGTGGTGTCCTCGTTTGTCCCCGGACGTCTCCACTCCACAAGGAAGGCAGTATTGCCACGATCAACATAGCAGCTGTGGCGCTTTGTATATTTCTTAAGGAAGTCATAGTATTCTGTGCTGGGCACTCTGTAAGCATTGAGCATCACGTCCTGTATAATTTCATGGTATGCTGGCAGGACAAGCTTTAGGTTGCGAACAGCAGCCTGCACAGAAAGCGCGCGGTCTCGGATCTCTGGCCAAGCGAAGACACCTTGCTTGATAGAGTCATATTCCTTTACCGTCAAGATGCCGGTCTCCTCGATCAGTATTTCGATGTAGTGTGGGATGATCTCCAACATTATCTTTGTAGGTAATATGACTGACATCGTTTCTCTGGATTGAAGTGCCGTGTTGTTAGATTGATACATTGACTTGGTGTGCTTCACGAGACTGCACTTATAGTCCTATTTCTAATGCTGGACTCTAGGTGTCCGTGCAAAGACGAGGTTCAATTCGTTGACGCTGAAGTTCAGAGCCCGTTGGCGTGATAATCAAAGTATGAGGAAGAAAAGAGGAAAAGAAAAGAAAAGAAAAGAACAGAGAGAGGCTGAAACAAGGAATATATACCACTTAAATACTTGTTGATTGAGCGGCGTCTAGTTTTCCAGCGAAAGTGCTTATACTTTGCCATTTATGATGGTAGCTAAAAGCATGTTTCCAGAAGTTGTCATTATGCTAACTCAGTAAATCAACCACGACCAGACGCACAGATATTCCTAAGCTCGAGTTTTGGTTGCTGGAATGACACGTTGAGTCATGTTGTCCGTAGTGTTTCAATTGGTTTTCCCTAAACTGGAAATCCTTGCCTTAAGGTGGGAATCCTTGCTGTATCCATCGCTTTTTGGTGATGTTGGTCTGGTATTGTGATAATCCCTTCGCGTAATTTGAGCTGGCATTTTGTCAGCTTAATTTCCTAGGTCGCGGCACATTTGGGCCACGAACTTGGCAAATGTATCTGCTCGAACGGGGATCAGGTGAGAGATGAGACCCACAGGCGAATGTGGAACGGTAGATGGTATTAATCTGAAGATGAGGTCGCGCAGCGCATGTAGAGGTGTAAGCAAGAGTCCGGGGGAAGAAGAAAGATGATGATCTGTAAACGGGTCGAATCGAAATGGGAAGATCCAAAAGTGAAGAGCTAGTTTTGTGCCAAGAGACTGAGGATCTGAAACGCGTCTTCGTGCTTCGTGCTCTGCAGGTGAGATAGAACCACTTAAAGAAAGATGCAACCGTGCACTCCGAGATATGGAAACACGAAGTTCGTTGACGGTTGAGGCCCGCGTCTCGACAAAGTAGATAGTGCTAGTAAGGCAACCGAATGCCCTTTTAGTAACCAAGCGCATGTATGTATGCTGTACAATCAACAACATCACGCTGGTATAGACAGAGACCGACAAGCACGATCAACCACACTGCGCCTAACGTACTATATTTCGTTTTTCAGCCAATACTCCTTAGGCCAATCCAGACGACCGGCTCTGAAAACACGTCTGAAGTGAGCGGTATTCCTCAACCAATCCTCCTCAAGAGCCATTCTATGTAGAGCAAGACGATCGTGGATAAACGCCCTCAATTGTGGTGCATTTGCACACCCTGCTCTGATGGCCTCGAATGAGTCAAGCGCCCGAAGCTCGATAGTACCTCGGGGCAACCCGTACGAAATGAGATTCTCGTGCTGTACATCACTGAAGCATCCTACTGCTCTGATGAGGTCGTCAATGTACTCTCGGGCAGTATACAGGTAAGGCTGACCGGAGGTGGAGGCATGATGATCCTTGGCATGGTGGAGCTGAGGTTTAGATGCGGTGCTTACAGAGATTGTGCTGGGTATGTAGAAGTACTGAGATTTGGCTTGGGCGTGATATGTAAGTGTTCGTGGTTGTAAGGACGTAAGTAAAATGTATGTAAGTCTGCGTCTGAGAGATTGCAAAGAGACCTGTCTTCATAAGAGATTATGGCTGGTAGGAAGTGTGCTGAAGCAGTTTGAGCAAAACATTATCGGCTCAAAGTAAAAGCAAAAGACTATCAGCCGAAATACCGCTATCAAATGTAGCAAACAACTGTCGCCCAAATCAAGCCATGCTACTTAGATCTATTTCAGGTGTTTCGTAATGTAGGATGAGTTGCACTCTCCCGCACTGTACTGCGATGTCCTGTGTTGGAGTGCTGGAGTAGTTGTGCATCATTCCACGACTAGTATCGAAGTTAAGATATATGGTCCGAGCCCGGATCGCCCGGTCGACGTCTTGACTACGTTGACGTAGTGGGAAGGACAGAGAGCAATCTATCCAAATCGTGATTTTCTGAGTAGCTTAGCGTTTCGATGAGATGTCAAATCCTCTGTTCATAAAGTCAATATCTCGAGGCTTCTTTCCCCCGGCACCATTCTTGCTAGAGGTGAACAAGCTGTTGATGTTTTTGTTGCTCTCCATCTTTCGGCGCTTGTTGCGCTCTTCCTGCTCCTCAAGCACACGAGCTGTCAAAGAAGCTGTTGCGGCATTCTTGATACCATTAGTCGGTTTTGGGGTTGATGCGCCGGAACCAGGCTGTGGTGTGGAAACTTCGCTTCTTGCCTTGAAAACAGCATCATCCTGTGGTGGTTTGACTTCAACATCGGTTCTAGCCTCTTCAGGCACGTCGTTTGTAACCACACGCTCGTCGACTTCTGCCTTCTTTCTCTTCTTGTCACCCTTGCCCTTTCCGCCCTTGACCTTCTTCAACGTATGCGCAAGACCCTTCTCCTTTAGCGTGGCCATCCTCATCTGTAGACGTGCAACATCCGTCTCACTCATCGGCAATATAGGAATAACATCATTGCTCGCGTATGACTCCTCACAAGCCAAGCACCTCTCACCACTGATCTCCTTGACAGCCGCTCCTGCAAATGCATGACCGCAAGGGACTAGATATACTGCCTTCGGTCCAGGTCCCAGCTCCTGACGTGTGATGGGGCAGACCCATCTTTCTGTTCTTCCACTACCAGTTCGTGGTCCATTCTCATCAGCCTCAACCTCAAACTTGACTTCTACCACGTCTTTCAGGCTCTTGACAGTTCCAGCAATAAAATCTTCTTGCTCAGCACGCCTTGCTTCGTTGCCACTATCTGTCGGCAGCAGAAACTCGATTATGGAATCCTTGTTAAACAAACGACCTAAAGAGTCTGACACGATCGGACGCGCGAGTGGGCGGCTTGAAAGAGGGTCATACGACCAGTGATGTGCTTGTTTTTCGGAAATAAGTTCTTTGATTTGAGTTGTGGTTGGATTGCGAGCAGCTTCTTTGACGAGTTCGCGACGTTTGGGGATACTGTCGTGCTATCAGTATCATATGAATGCTTTGACTCTGAGTATGTGGAAGTACTGACCTGCCGCCGTCGTTACCCATTATGAATGAGGACTCGGTTGTTTGATATTGACACACGGATGAAACACGTTGGAGTTAAAGCTCTGACAGAACAGTTTTTCTCACGTGCTCGATCCCGATCGGAGTACGTCCTAAAAGGGTCCAAACCTTAATATTGGTGGATCTCCAGCCTCAATCACGAAATCCTCATTTCCTCGATCAGTTTCTGGAGAACTCGAACTCCAAGGGAATCTTTAGATGCTGCTCGTTTTGATCTTCATCCTTTGTAAAGGATTCATCCCATACTCATGAACGAATAGCAGCCCTGACATGCAAAGCTATACATGCATGAGTCCAGACTTGGCGTTAACGGTTGAGCAGCGGCCCGCCGATCTACGATCTAGTGGATTCAGGTTCCTCCGTGTTGACATAATGTAGTTTACGATAATCATTGCCTGCCCTGCTATCTTTTATCTTCGCTCTATCTCCCACTGCTAGACTCCTGGACTCTCCATTGTCATTCTCACAGACACATACAGACACTATGCCAGGCAGAATACCGCATCCTCCACTTCAAGACATCCTTCCTCCTCTTATCTTTGGTTGCGCCACGTTCAATCACCAATATAACGCCGATCCTTTTGCGCTTGATACCGAGGGGCTCGTCTATAAAACTCTTAGTCTAGGTGTTCGAGCTTTTGACACTTCGCCATACTATGGTCCTTCTGAAGAGCTACTAGGTGCAGCACTCAACTCCGAACGGACACGCCGGGACTTTCCTCGATCCGAATACTTTCTCCTGACAAAGGTTGGACGGATAGGAGGAGAATCTTTCGATTATTCTCCCGAGTGGATAAGACAAAGTATCAAGCGCAGTCTGCAGCGTTTGAGAACCAACTATCTTGATGTTGTGTACTGTCATGATGTCGAGTTCGTATCAGACGATGAGACTGTCACTGCAGTGAAAGAGCTTAGACGGATACGTGATCAAGAAGGAACAATCAAATATGTTGGCATATCTGGATACCCAATAGAAACACTATGTCGACTAGCTGAGCGCATCCTTGTAGAGACCGGTGAGCCTCTGGATGCAGTAATGTCATACGCCAACTTTACTGTGCAAAACACGACATTACTCACAGAAGGTGTACCCAGGCTAAGGGCAGCCAGAGTAGGCGTGGTGCCGAATGCTTCGCCTCTGGGTATGGGTTTGCTGCGCAAGGTCGGCCCACCTAGCTGGCACCCAGGTCGAGATGTCTTGAAAGATGCGGTGAAGCAGGCGAGTGATTTCTGCGAAGAATACGAGGATGCCATCGAGGTTGTTTCAATCAGGTATGCGCTGGAGAGATGGCTACTGGAGGGAGGTGTGGTTGGCTCTCGAGGAGAGCCGGCCGCGGGTGTGCCATATCGGCGACAAACTGTTGAACAGGTCGGCGGCGGCAAGCTCGGCGTGAGCGTGATGGGCGTCAGTAATGATGCAGAGCTTACGAGAACGATGCAGGTATGGCGAAGTATACTCGATGGCATGGAGGACCAACAACTGGTGCCTGTTCCTGCAGGTCGGTGGAAGAAGGATCACCAGTGGAGTATATCAAGAAGCAAGACTGTTGCACTTATGGCGGATGGCATCAAGGATATATATGGAGATCTGTACAACTATGTATGGCCATCTCCAGGTCCCGGGTATGTGAATCAGCACAGAAAGGCATAGATATTAGACATATAGATGTAACAAATAGAGCAATTATTTCACGCATTTGAGCTAGAAAAGGGGTCTTGGCATTGATGTCGTCGTTGCCTTCCAACCCGCGTCTTATCGTTTACAATCTGTATCTTCATACAACCTGCTCAGTCTGGTCTCAACTTCTTTCACTGCTTAACGCTGGCGTGTACCAGTACGAACATACATATAGCTGGTCTATCGCACATATCGTTCCTGTCCGTGAAAGCGTATCCGGCATCACATCTTACGATTATATCACATTAGCATAAACGTACAGCCTCAGCTTATCTCAATAGCTGCCCACTCAGCACGTGCACTTCGAGCGAAGCCTACTGCTCCGCTTCATCTCTTCTCATTACTCTACCACAGGACTGTAAGCTCCTCCATGTTTCACAATGGGCAATAGCTCAACTAAAGAGGCACGTGCGCCCGGCGAACCTCGTTCTACTGGCTCGAGGCAGCCTGGCCCATCAACAGCACCGGATGGCGCTGCCAGTCAAGGCAGCGTGGATCGACGTCAACATTCATCAAGCACAAGACAGCGAAGTGCTCGGCAAGCGCCTACCGAAAGTGGAGATCCAGCACTAGAACCCAGGAAAGAGACCAGAGCAGAACGGGATGCTCGGAAAGCAGAGAAAGAACGTGCAGTAAGGGCGAAAGAAAGGGAACGTAGTCTGAAAGAAGAGAGTATTGATGGTGGTTATCTCGTGACTCTGGGAGTATATGTTGGACCAGAAGACTTCAGCAAGCCTATGGTGCGGCAGCTTATGGTAAGAGATCTCCGGACGTCCTCCGTTTTTGGTCAAGTATACTGATGAGTGTAGCTCGAGCGCCGACTTGCACCGTTCTGGCGAGGGCTTGATGATCACTGTGATGAGTGGGTTGAGCATCAACTCGTTGCTGCAGCTCGAGGTTTACCTATCCCAGCTCCAGATGAGATCCCGCAAGATTACCAGTCGCCTGCGTCACCCTCTACAACAACGTCCCAGCCAATCGCCTTGCGCCACGCTTCAGGCACGGAAGCGTCCTCAAAGCCCTCGACGTCGACTTCAATCTTCTCGAAAAATAGCTCAATATCATCCTCAGCGCCAACAATGTTTCGTGGAAGATCGTCTACACTCGGTTCACTACTCTCATCATCAAAGAACAACTCACAACTAGACCTTACACCACAAGAAATACAGCTGCCAAACGATCCAATGGTCAATGGACAGCCCTTGGAAGCTTACCTCTATAAAGACGCATCAGAGTGTCCTATTTGCTTTTTGTACTACCCGCCATACCTCAACAAGACTCGATGTTGTAATCAGCCCATCTGTTCAGAATGTTTCGTGCAAATCAAACGACCTGACCCACATCCACCAGAGCATGCAGATCCAAGCGTGCCAGTCCCAGTCGAGACACCAAATCCGGAGAATGAAGGTGAATGGGTGTCAGAATCAGCAACCTGTCCCTTCTGCAAGCAACCTGAGTTTGGGGTGTCATATGTCTCACCTCCATTTAAAAGAGGATTGGCTTATGCAAGCCAGAACAACCAGCGTGGCGCGTCAGCATCTTTTGTCAGACAAGCCTCTGCTATGACATCGTCCGCTTCATTGGGTCCACCCTCAGAGAATGCAGTCAACGGCAACAGAAAGCGGGCTACCTCGCTATCCGCTAAGGACTCACAAGTAATCACCACAGACAGAATTCGACCTGATTGGGCAAAGAAACTCGCAGATGCTAGATCGCATCAAGCTCGACGAGCAGCTGCGGCGACAGCATTGCACAATGCAGCATATCTTCTTGGTACTGGCGAGAGCTCGTCATCCAGATTTGGTCTGGGCAGACGCCGAAGACGTGACAATCTCATCCTGACTGACAATGAGAGTGGTGCAGGTACACCAGGCACGGAAGGTACACCAGTGCACATGGAAGCCCTGCTCAGTATTCTAGAACGACAAGGAGCAGCTCGAGAAGCGGCCGGCCGCAATCGATCACGAGGAGAAGACCTTGAAGAAGTTATGCTTATGGAAGCTATCCGCCAAAGTCTAGCATCAGAAGAAGACCGCAGGAAGAAGGAGGAGAAATCAGCTGCGAAGGAGGCTAAGAAGGACGAAAAGGCAAAGGCGAAGGAGCAGAAGAAAGCAGACAAAGCAGCCAAGAAAGGTGGGAGCAGCAATGCCCCTTTCTATGCTGTAACACCATCCAGTCTTGCTTCATCGCATGGACCCAGTAGTCCCTCGGATGATGGCAAGGGCAAGGCAAGAGCACTAGATGCAAACTCTCAATTCGCCCAACTTAGCGCAGCTGGCCTTGTACCACTTACTGAACCCACGTCGACACTCAACACCGAAGTTACGACTGTACCTAGATTTGACCCTCAGAGGTACCTTGAGGTAAGCAGAGCGAACCTGGACCAAAGCACTCCGCAGCCTATTCCACGGGCGTTTCCACGTCATATGTCTGATGCGTCCTCTCTGGCTTCATCCTTTAACGATTCTGCACCGGGCTCATTCACCAATGGAGCATCGTTCGATGCATCTCCGAATCATAGTGGACATAACCTTCCAGTTGGCCAAGGTCAAGACGCTTCAGGTAGTCTGGGGACCGAGCCTATGTTCAACTTTCAGAGCTTGGGTGCAATGGTTGGCAAGGGAGAGTTGGCACACGGTCAAGGCTCGCAACATGTCGAAGAGGTCTCTTCGGATGGGCAGAGCTCCAGTCATAGTCGATCGCAAAGTAAGGACGTTGCTTCAGCTCAGCGATATGGCTTCGGTGGAGCTACAGCGGCTGGCAAGCAGGAACCAGGAACCAATTGAAGCTTTGAATCAGGAAGAACAGTCATTCAGACTATCATGGAATAAGAGACCTGATCATAGCTAATAGGGATGCAACAAAGGCCATGGGAACTGAGTAGAGCTCATTCGGTAGGGGAGGTTTTGGGCAGACAAGGGCTACAGATGATGCGTCGCATGGACATTGCGCGTTGGGTAGTGGGTTACGCAGGCAAGATACTCATGACTAAAGACCCTCAATGCTACGCTTCAGCATATCATGAATACATTATGGTTCACCCGCAGTAATACTTGGTTCACTCTATACTATCTTACTCTATGCTTTGTTTCTCGAGCAGGCACATATCGGCCCGAGGCTTGGCTGCTTCTTCCCCAATTGAACTTTTGAAACATCAAATCTATAATCCATCCCCAAACTCATACACAACCAGCAATGCGACGTATATCGACCCTCCCGCGTCTAGCGGAATACTCCAGCACCACCAAGCCATCATGGCCTAATACGATCTGCCTCTTCTGCCAACATCAATCCACCTCGTCCTCCCGCCGCAGTTTTACTACCACCACACTCCGTCTAGCACGCCCTCGACCAGCAGAACCAACCTCTAACCCCGACTTCCTCGAACGCACCCGCCGCAGAATATGGGGCACAGACACTCCTCCCGGCGCTGCTGACCCGTATGCTCGACCAGCACCAGTTACAGAAGAGTCTGCGGTTTCACCATTAGAAGAAGGCGAATTGGAAGATGTGGATATCGCAAGGCGAATGGCGGAAGATCAGTATAGGCAGGATAAGGCGGAGCTGCAGTCACAGGTCGAGCAGGCGCCGACGCATGAGGACTATGTGCCGGCGACTACTTGGGAGGGATTGGAGATGGTTGGTGGTGAGAAGGAGTGGGATGAGGGGAGGAAGGTGTTTAGTGGGTGAGTTCTGGGATCCTTCACTTCGTGCGAACAGAGCAAGAGACGGCATTGCCCGGTTGATTGATATTGCTCTGGCAGTACCTGGTGTGCTATGAAGAAGGCAAGAATGGCTGACCGAACTTCTTCCCACCAACAGATTCCTCAACATCAACAACAAAGTCATCAACCCAACCCTAATCACCCTCGCAATCTACCGCGCCACAACCGAAGTCTTCGCTGCTCTCGGCGCAGGCCGCACCCCTCGCGTCTCCAAAAACTACCACATCGGCGATTTGCCATCGTCAGCCGCTATCCAGGCAACACTTTCATACGACAACGAAACAGGCTCAGTCTCCGTCTCATATCCAGATGCTGCGACTGAGCAAGCCGTGCTAAAAGCCGGTGCACCGACTGTGTTTGCGGACGAGCTGGAGGCGGCATTAGATCTCGAGGAGGAGATTGTGGACACTGCTTCGAGTGCGTCGGAGTTAGATTCGAGAAGGGAAGCCGAGCTTAAGGCGACGATTGCGAGTTGGGGCAGAAGCTGGAGGCAGATTCCGTTGGAGGATATGAAGGTCAAGTTTGCAGTGAGTACCTTGGCCCTGAGCATATCGGTTTGTGATTATCTTTTACTAACAACGTCGCAGATAACGAAACGACTTACTCGTCTCCTCGGACGTACAGTCCCTGATAACTTTATTCATCAGAGTCAGACGGTGAATGATCTGGTGTCACTGCTTGCAGTGCCGCCTCCACCAAAGACGTTGTTTGAGACGTTGATTGGTGCGGGTAAACTGGAAGGATTGGGAAATGTGGTCATCAAGGGACGAAGGCAGACGCCCGTGGATAAGGAGAAGGAAGTCGGTAGATGGAAGATTATTGAGAGGGAGTTGAGGGATAGGGGGTTGCCTGTTGTTGGTAGAGGTTGATTGTAGGAGATATTAGAAGTTCAATGGGAACGCAGAAACAGTAACTCTACGTATATGGAATAAGTATGTTGATAACTGGATCCTGTATACTTGAATGATACTGCCTTCTGATCAAATTCGTAACATTCATTTTCTGCTCTACATCTCTCATCTAGCATTCCTTCGTCTGTTCCAGCTGGACGAGCGAATTTGCAGCTCGAGAACTCTCTCTGATCTCCTAGAAGCCTACTCGACGATAAACTGCCATCGCGACTCTCTATGATATGATAGTGGTAGTGTACGTGGTGAGCACTGTATCTGACATGACCCGCGAACCGACCTTTTCGAGCGTCGCAAGCCAACGCATCGAGCGAAGACGTCCTGGACTGAAACGGAGTCAGTAGTTGACCGCCATTCCTCCCTCCTTGCCCTGTTTTCGTGCTCTTAATAGCATGAATTCTACCCAACATCCTCAAGCACCCTTCGCAACCTTCTCCAACGTTCCCATCCCTCTACTGCTAAAGATGCTCATGATTCCTGTAGAAACACCGTCAGCCACAACGTCCTCTAAGCAACATGTCCAACCCATAAAACCTACCGAACCCAACATAAAACAACGCCAGGGGATACGCAACCAACCCCCGCATCCGCTGCATCCTGCCAACCACGCAGAACATAGCACTCGAACTGTACGTGCACCACACAATAGCCATCGTCGTGACCACATACCCAAACAACGTATCCATTGGCGCTGCAATACCAATCAGACTAGTCATCACGAGTGGCAGTAGACAGTAGCCCAGCACGGATGCTGAGCGAGACAGGGTGAGCGTGGACGAAAAGTGACCGGGTGTGGAGGGGTGGTTGTTTGCGGGATGAGGTGCGTTGTTGGGGTCGAGAGGTGGTGACATTAGAGAGAGGATGGCGTGGAGGGATGTGCTGCCGAGGAGAGCGAGACCGTAGATGTAGCCGAAGTGTACTTTGCCTGACTGTTTGCGCAGGTTGTGTTAGTATGCCTGTGCTTGTTCACGGCGGTATGCATAGTCGAGACGTACGAAAAGCAAAAAGAACCCAAAAGCAAGGAAAAAGATTATCGGCCCAGCCAGATCAGAATCATCCATGATATGCTGATCAATCCTCGCCAATGGATTCAGCACCGTCAGTGTCTTCATCTTGATGTGTCCAAAGTTTACGCCCAGCTCTTCTAGCAATGGAGGCTCGCCGTCGTATCCTTCTGTGCCGAATGCTGCTAGAATTCCTGTGCGCAACCCGCCTTGTTCGCCCATGCGCCCGCTTACGCCTGGGACACCGGCGAAGCCTGCGAAGCCACTGGGACCGCCGAAGGAGGAGGAGGATTGGCCATAAGCATTGGAGGTAGATGTGCCTGGGTAGCCTGCCTGAAAGGGAGTGGAGTGGCCGGATACTGGGGCTGTAGCGTAGGAAGAGGAGTAGAACTGGAGGTTTTGTGCTGGTTGGCCGTAGGGTGATTGGGAGGGAGGTTGAGGGGTTGGTTGGTAGTATGAGGCCATGGTGGCCGGTATGGTGAAGATCTTTAATTGAAGGAGGTACGGAGAGTGAGCTATATGTTGTGATCCCTCACTATGCTTGCTTACAGATTATGCTGAGGTTTACCTGGTAATGTTGTAGTTGTACTTTGTTGTTTCAGATATGTCGCAGCCGTTGTTGACACTTTTAAAAGCATGTGAGCAGGGTGCACGTCAATAGCCCAACTTAAGGTAAAAAGTACGAGCAGTAGTAGAACATGTAGTAATACTCTGATTCAAGTACTATCAAATTCAGCACACGTCAGGAACAGCCACGAAACAGACATGCTCAACTTCGAGGCAGATCACACAATAAGTGTACTATGAAATCAGAATGCTCAGCTCTCAAATCGCAGCTTTGCTCTATTTCGGTCTTATATGATAGCAACTTTCCAACTCGTTCAGTATGTATGGCTACGTCCTCTTCACCGCACTACATCGTTTCGAATATATATATATGTATTAGGTTGCCCACTTGATGCTGTTTCCTCCTCCTTCATCGACTGAATTTGGTTGACACTTCATGTATTACATTATCGAAGTGTGCTTATATAATCATTGTTCACAACCGGCACTTTGGCGGAGTGGTTAACGCGATGTAGGCATTCCCTTCGGGAGTCCCAACTCTCAATCACATGCTAATTCACACTTCCAGGCCCTGCTATACTATAGTATGAAGGAATTGTTGATACGTCAACACTAAACCCTAAGGCATTTCCCTCGGGAGCGTGTGTTCGAATCACACAGGTCAGCTACTTCAACCACCATAATATATCTTCCACGTACTGACTGACAACCGCAGGTGTCGTTGAACATGGCTTCATTTTTACCCTTTTTGATCTGTTCACTTCTTTTGCTGCGCCTCGCCGGAGCATGGCAGCAGGAGTCGGATGCGAAAAGTGGTAAAGACCACTGACACAATGACAACTAGGAGTAGGGCGACAGTCGTGGTCAGCAGAGACTGTATCGAGATCTCACGAGGTGCTTCTCTGGAAAGCCTGTCGTGTCTGTGTTCTATGTCAAACATGATAAGCTTCTTCAGTTCGATGTCTTGCCAATAGCATCAAAGCGAAAAGTTCTTCCATTGTTCGAAGGCATATTTCTTCACAGTAACGGCATGGAATAGCGCGATCAGAAGCCAAGTCATTCGTTCTTGAGGTCAGATGAGCCCGTCTTCTGCTGTTTCGTGTCGAGTACGTGAAGGCTGCAGCACGCCTTCCTGCAAACATGTCCTCCAAAACGATGAACTGGGGAGAATATGCTGGACGTCGAATGTGCTGCAGGAAACATGATTGGAGCTAGAGAAGTAGAGGTACAGGAGACTCCCATACATGATTTGACAAAACCTCACAGAAAGGAACGCATGTGGATAAGCAAAGGCGAGAGATTCTACTTGAAAAAGAAGACGTAGAATAACAATGATAAATAGATGTAAAGAAACGAACGTGGAAAAGCTGCCATAGAGAACCGCGAAGAACCAACAGTGTCAATATTAATGTGTAAAGATAAAAGTCAGATGAGAGAATGAGATTAGCAGATGCAGACACTAAGGACGCGTAAAGTGTAAAGAACTAAAGTCATCCTATGGTGAATTTGCAGAAGACAAGCAGGAAGCTGCAGAGAAACATGTGCAGGAGGACTTATAGACATGATCTAACCAGACCTCGCTGAATCAAGCGGATGTGAAGAAGCAGACGTAAGTATACGTGAAAGAGTAGACGTAGAGTAGCAAACGGGAACACACATAAGCAAACGAACGTGGAGAACTTAACGGAAGAACCAGCATGAAGAAACAACAGTGTCAATATTAACGGGTAAAGGTGAAGGTCAGATGAGAGCATGAGAGGATGAGATGTAAAAATAACATTGAAGACACGTAGACGCAAGTGTGAAGTTACAAGTGTGAAGAAACAGAGTCATGTTGTTCTGACTAGAGACGTGCCTAGCAGTTTCCTTCCAGGTTTGCTCAACGTCTCGCATCACGTCTAATCCACGAGCCGACAATGAAAACGGTCAAAACATCTGCTTCGTTTCACTTATCACGCCTAGTGCTGTGTCCTCTTCTTTTTGAAGAGAACCTATCTCCTGCGTCAACACCACAAGTCTTCCAGGTAATCTTCACTCAATCGACATCCCTCACCCCATTCCCAGCACAATTAAGAACACATCGTTCCAATTCTGCATTGTGATTGCATGATGACCCTCCCTCGCTGGTAAGTCAAACTACGGACTAATACTACCTCGAGTTCTACTAAGATTGCTAGTTCAACAATGGAGCGCGTCGCTCTTCTTCCATGGGAGATCAGAGCCATGATCATCTCTCACTACATTGTTAATTATATCGACGACTCTGTTAAAAAAGTGGCAGCTGACGTTTCCTGCTACGTCAACCTTCATGCCCATGTCGAAGGACTCATGGATGTCGGAGGATATATAGCAGTGATATGCTCCAACTTGGAAGCGCTAGTGGAGGGTATTCCTACATTGAGATCTCACGTTATCAGTTCGCTCGACAAGAGCGAAAAAGCGATCTCACGGAGAACGGAAACACTCTGGAAGGTCCAGCACTCTTGCGCTCTGCAATCATCGTTGTGCTCGTACGCTTTGCAACGCTCGTGGTGGAGTCCGTATCGTATGAGTATACGTGAGCAGGCCCTAGTGTGCCAGCTGAACGAATGGACGGAAAAGAATCTACAGTCAGGAGGTGAAGAAGGAAGATCGATGGTACTGTCGGCACCATGAAAGAAATTCCGATTGGCATGTCATTGAAAGGAGTATGGAGATTTCGATTGGCGCATCACTGAAGGGAGCAAGGTCTAGTGTTTATGGATTACATCCTTCTCATGATCTAGCGAGATACTAATGGGGATACGACGGCATCGCAATATTCGCATAGTATAACAGCTTGAACAAGGCTATGCAGTACCTGTGATTAGCGTATAAGCTTAGCAATGACATTGTCGAAGACAAGCAGATCAGACCAAGTTCTGAGTCGGAAGGAAATAACGTTAGAAGGAAGTTGCGAAAGCTTTTCGTGAGATCTTGCTTATATTGTTGAAACACAACGGTCAAGGTTTCAGATTCGATCACTTCTCAGATCTAATTTCACTTTTCAATTCCAAAGGTAGTCACGACCGAGTGAATTTACTCATGAAAGCTTGACATTACCTCTAATCTTTGAGCATCGTCGCAACTTGATCTTGGACGTTCCCGTGCGTTTGCTTTATGGTTTGCGTTTGATATCTGCATCGTTTGACTTCACTTGATTCAGCTTCACCAGGAAAAGCTCGGCGACAGTGCTATCTTTGCAAGGGCCAACACTACAATCTGATCACCGATACTCATTCACTCGTAAGTCAAGCTAAGGTGCGTATCAGCGAATCCCAATCTAATACCGTTTAGCTTCTCTATTATGCGTCTCTGGTCTCGCCTCCCAGCTGAAATCAAAACCACAATCATCTCCAGCTACATCGTCGATTACATCGATGAGTCAATCCACGACGCAGTTTATGGCTCGAATTATAGGGGATCTGACTGTGACATTCATTCTCGCTATCGCGTACGCTTCATACGATGCAACCTCGAAGAGCTGATCGAGGACTTTCCGGATGTATTATCCCATGTCAACGACAATCTTGCAATGAAGCTAGAAAATAGCATGAGCAAGCGCCGAGAAGCCCGAGACTTTTTTGAGAAGAGACATGGCACATATATAGCGTCAATCCCCAGGTCTTGGGCGTCAATGCAATGGGTGCCGGAAAAGGACGGTCGCGAATACAGTATGGCTCGTGAGTTACTTGATTGGTTTTCGACATGAGCGAACGCAATAGAACATGGAAAATGGGTAGCAAGGACTACTCTGGAACAAGGCGCTGGTCACGGTCAGCTGTTACTGGGACTCGCTCGCTGGGATGAAATAATGTGAGCGCAGGACTGAAGTGTCAAATGAGCCACTTGCAGGTCGAGACCAGGTCCGAAGCACTATATCGCGGTCGCAAACAGACTACAAGATTAGGACATCCACCGCAATAACAGCAACTGCGGCTCATGTCATATCTGTTGAGTTGTGGAAGTAGCTGCAAAGATGCTTAGCAGTAACTTCACAGGCAATCGCATCGGATACCGAAATCGACATCTGCAACATGCAACCTCTTTCGCTCAATCTTTATACATATCTTCCAAGTGATTTATCATCCTCTTCTGCAATACCCTCAGCTCACTTTTCCCAATCTTACCTTTCCTATCAGGTTTTGCCGCATCTCCCTTTCGAATTCGCTTCCAGCTGATTGTTTCAGGCCCGTCGTCTTCACCATCGTCATTAAATACCAGTCCTGGCTCGATACCAAAGAAGGGCACATCCAGTGTCTCCAGATCTGCCGTCATAGCTTTACTCATCTGCATCGCAGCTCGATGCACTTTTCGGTCGTAAAGTTGCAGTTCTTGCATATCTGTTTTGTCATCACCAGCCATGCCATCATTACTACCGCCGCCACTACTCGTCGCACGAGCTACAGCACCAACTGAGCGCAAAACGTCATCGAGCTCGCGCTTGCCTGCTACGCGTGCCTTTTGCTTCTCTATTAATGCAACCCGACTAGCATGCCATTGTCGCTCATTTTCATGTTGGTTCGCAATCAGCTTGCGAATGCTGGCGGCGAGGTATTCGTTCTGAGTGACAAGAAAAGTGACATGGCGAATGGCGGCAGGCCATGTGGTGATCGTGCGAGGATTGACTTGCGGTCTGGAAGGCTTGAGCTGTTGGGCTGCGGATGTCCGCTGAGGTTGAGGCATAAAGTGCTGGGAAGGTGCTTGATTGTGGATCATTGTTGGATCATACTGTTGCACGAGATTTGATTGATCGTTAACCGAAGGTACTTGGTGGTATTGCTGAGTAGCTGCCGCATCGCTGGGATTGTAGTGGTTTCCACTTTCTTCTACCGGAGCATACTGTTGTGGATAATATTCTGCATGATTGAAAGCTGTTGCGGGTTGAGCTTGATATGCTAATTGTTGTCCTCCCGCTAGAAGCTTCGCTAGAACGTCCTTCGGATCTTGTGAATGAGGTGGTTGAAGATTGTCTGTGTGTTGCCCACTCGCTGCAGGTGGATGTGCATAGGAGGATAATGTAGCGAGCAGAGCAGTTAAGTCTTGATAATTGTTTGTTGCCTCCATGACCGCATGATATTTCCGTTCAATCGTATTTCAGATCACATGAGCACAATAGAGAGTTTGTAGACACTTTTGCTGCTATTTTAGCATTTAATCTCTTTTATAAGGGACGATGAAACACCTGGACACTTGAAACACTTGGCAGTCGCTGCAAAAAGGAGGCCATTGCTTCTTTTGGATTGTGAAACGGTGATCTTGTATGACATTATTATCAGATTTCGAGATTTATTTCTCGAACAACATCAACAGCCATATCACCAGTTCAATATCCTCCCAACACATTAGACTCCCTCGACCATACTACATGTCTTCGGGAACGAGAATGCCCCGATCCTCAGCGGACGCCACCAGATTCACCGCCACTGGTCCCCACGCCAATGCAAAAGCAACCACAATCGACCTCGGAGCAGCGCCGCCGCCAAATGAAACCCCAGCACAGAAAGTAGCACGATTACGAGAGGCAGCACGAAGGGCAAAGATCGAACAACTTACGACATGGGAAAAGGTAGTTGTAAATGGACGAGTGTGGGCAGATCGAGCACATAAGGTCACAGCAACGTCGTTAATAGCGCTAAGTGGTTAGTAGTGGCGAGCGTGGACAGCGCTGCCTTAAGACTGTAGTGTTGGTGGACAGATTGACTAACACTTCTGTTCAGTTATTGCGGCCGGCTTTGCAGCATTAAGTATAGGCGACATGATGATTTCGAATCGAGGCAAGAAAGCAAATTGGATCAAAGTTCAACAGGAGAATTACGACAGAGCTCTTGCGCTAGCACGGGAAGCACAAAAGAATGGCACATTAACGGACGATCTGAGCATGTTTCTGTTCAAAGAACATGCTATTGAGCAAGCAGAAGCAGAAGCTAAAAATAGAGGAAGCATTTTCCAGCGCGCAAAAGATTCGCTATTTGGAGGTCTGACGAAAGAGGAGACTGCGGGTGGCAAGTTGGCGAGCATGCTTACGAAAGAGGATTTGAAGAGGCGGGTGTCGAATGAGGACATGGCGAGGCTGGCACCAGCGTCGGCGCAGGCGGCGAGTGATCTGCTGGACCCGATACCTGCGTTGAGTGTGACGAATACCGAGACGAGGGCGCGGCCTAGTCAGGATCCGTCTGTTGCATATAATCGGTCGAATCCTGTGGCGGACCAGGATTTGCTTAGGCAGAACCTCCCATCAGTACAAGGAGGCTATCTGGATCGTCTAGCTGGTAATGCCGCGTCTGCTATCTTGACGTCTGCCAATGGCTGGACGAGCTTTAGGAAGAGCAACTAGCTGAGTGATTTAGAGATTCAAGCACTTGTAGCGCATTTGCATTGGCACGGCGTTTTCTTTCGACAGGCGGACATCTCTCAAAACTGTATCAATAGCTGGATGGAGCACTCTGATACTTAGCATGGCGATAGAGGGTGCAAATTACGAACTTTTGTGACACATATCATTGAAGCAGATGTCAGACTGTATATTATGTATTTCCTCCACTCAATGGTACAGCTGAATAGCTCCTTCTTTCCTGTATTGCCTAGTACAAATTCAATACGGTGATGCTTGTAGTGTATGTTACACATGCTCACCTCAATCTTTGGTTTCAGATATGGCTCGAATGCCGCATAAACCAATAACCCCACCGTGAGCAAGATAAAGGCATACACAACCATCTTATCTTTCAACGAGTCTCTTTCTACATAGGAAACCGGTTAGCCAGTGCAACACCATAGCACATCACTCAATACGTCTCTCCGGTAACGTCTCGGTTCATCCTGAACAGACTGAGCCAAGCCTAAAAGATGAAGACTCACGAAAACATTCCGTCGTAATCTCCTCGTCCTTGGTGTTTTTGCAGATGGGTAGATTGTACTCCAAGCAGAACTGTCGATTACAATCCGTGCAGGTCCCCGTTTTCCGAGATACTGTGTTGTCGCCCGTGCTGGGGGCGCTCCGTCCGTTCAGAGGAATGATAGTGCTGTTACTACCGCAGATGCATTTGCAGAAGGATGTTGGTGCTGTATATTGTGGTTAGGATATTGCGATTGGATATGAATTTCGCCAGAGAAGACAACGAAGGCAGGCACAAATTGGTATGGCCCCAAGGCTTTTGGCATGGCTTCACTCACTTGCTGCTGAAACAAAGGACGTGAAGAGGAGAAGAAAAGTGGCAAGTGTGACCAGTGTCACGCAAAGGCGCATCGTTCTGCGTCACACGGTTATTCTTATTCACAGCAGCTGGAACAAGGACGAAGTTCTCTTAACAGTAAAAAGTCCAGATGCAGCGATGTAATATCAAAATCAAAATCAATATCGATAGTCGTTTGGGATGAAAGCTGGAAGTTAAGGGCATCTGATCACGTGATATACGATCTGCAGCCAGACAGCTCAATTTATTTACACCTTCCGATCTTCAATAAACAACAGCACATCGACAAACCTCGTTTCCGGATCTGCAATCGCTCCAGCTCACGCCACACTTAACAAGCCTACATGGCAGCAGTAGGAATTCCGCAGCACACTCGGCTTTACATCTCCCCCCTCAATCCTGCTCTTCTCTCCACAATCATCCCACCATCTCTCCAACCAAGCATAACAAACCTCTCTTACCATCAAGTTCCCACCTTTCCGGAGAAGGCCTACGCTTACCTCGAACTCCCTGCCGCAGACGCTCAACGAATCCGCACCAAGCTGAACGGCGTCACATTCAAAGGAATGAAGGTGAAGATCGAGGAAGCGCGGCCGGACAAGAAGCGCAAGAGGCAGGAAGCAGAGCGTGCTGCACGGGAAGCTGAAGCCGAGGTGGAAAGCTCTCGCAGCAAGCGACCCAAGAAGGAGAAGAAGCGAAAGGAGGAGGGTGTGTTCAAAGGTGTCGAGCTGCCCGAGGGACGAGAGGTGAAGCGAGGATGGACGCAGCCAAGCGAGAAGGACGAGAAGAAAAAGAGCAAGAAAGAGAAGAAGGATGTAGATCATAAGCATCAAGAAATGTTATTCAAAACGCACTTACCTGCCAACGTTGTGTCGAAGACGACAGAGAAGGATGAGAAGAAAAAGAAGAAAGAGCGGTCGGGCAAGGGCAAGCCTGGACGAGATGCCGAGATCAAGGAGTTTACGAAGACGACAAAGTATCCAACATTTCTGAGGAGTGGTACTGGAGAGAAAGGAGCAGCAAAAGCTGTGGAATTTGTGGATGGAAAGGGTTGGGTTGATGATGAGGGCAATGTGGTTGAGGATGTTGTTCCAACGAGAAGTACGAGACCAAGACCTACGAGGTCGTCTGCTCCTACCCCACCAGAGCAGAGTGAAATAAGGGAGACTGAGGACACGAAAAATGATGATGATCATGACGACGATATGGGTATCCCTGGTAAAGAGGTGGACGAGGATGACGGAGATGATGTGGAATTGCAAATTGAAGCAGATGCAGTGGGCATACACGACGAAAAAGAAGAAGAAGAAGAAGAAGAAGGGATTTTGACCAAGTCTAGCGTCCCCGAATCTCCATCAATTGAGCAACAGGAAGTCATACCGAATGAGGAAGCAGAAGAGGTTGGAAGTGACGAATACGAATCCAACGTAGAGTCCATCAAGCAAGACCAAGCAACAGCGGAATCCGATCCAGACACAGCAGAAGAAAGCAGCACAGAATCAGACTCTGACGAGCCCGAAGACGAAGAAATTGACAACAGCGGCATTATAACCAATAAAAAGACTTCCACGCCTCCAATTTCACTTGAGCCGAAGCCAAACATCCAACCAACTCCTATGCCCCCTCCCGCAATCGCAGCAACAACCGAAATCACCGCACCAACCCCTCTCAAACAAATTCACCCTCTCGAAGCCCTCTACAAACGCCCCTCCGGCACAGCCACGATTCCCACCAAAACACCCACACCAAGCCGTCCCTTGGCTCCAGTCAAGACGGGTTTCAGCTTCTTCAACGGATCCTCGGATAACGAAAACGAGGCAGAAGAGCATGACCAGGATGTAGCAGACGCATCAGACAACGAAGGCGGCGTCAAAGATCTGATGCCACCGCAAACGCCTTTCACACAGAGGGATATGGAATGGCGAGGAATGAGGAGCGCGGCGCCTACGCCCGATACGGCGGCGATCAGTAGGCGACTTAAGCCGTGGGATGGTGGTGGTGCGGGAAGCGATGAGGACGAACTTGAAGATGAGGAGGAGGAAGAAAGTAAAGACGAGGACGAGGAAGAGGTCGCCGATATTGAATTAGATGAGCCTGAAGCAGCCAAGAAGGAGTCAACGGTAGCTGGTTTTGTGGCTCCAGCACCGCCAGAGGAGCAAACGGAGTTTGAGAAGCATTTCTGGGCTATGCGTGGAGAGTACAATCGTAGTTGGAAGACACGCAAGAGAGAGGCTAGGAAGGAGCAGAGGCAAAGTGAGAATAGGAGGACGGGATTTGGTAGGTGAGATGGGATGAGAGAAGTAGCGTGTGTCTAGAGTAGGATAGTAATATAGAATCGAAAAGTCACCATGGACAGACACCAAACACTTCAACTCCTCAGGTAACTCTTCGCGCTTTCACCCCAAGCAACACCTCTCTTATACTGGTACACCTCCGGCACACTCCCGGCCTGCATCCCCTCAATCGCCATCGCCAAGTCCTCTCCCAAGCCCTCCTCCTTAATCTGCCTCAACGGGTACATATACGTCTTGACCATAAACACCAAAGCCTTCGTCTGCGGCAACCTCCACAGAATCTGCAACTCACACCTCATCCACGCATGCTCCGGATCGATCTCTTCCTGCTCCACCTCTTCCCCGTCATGAGCATGGTTTCCACTCGCAGCATACAGGTCCGGCCGAGTCGTGATGGTCCAATTGGAGCGTTTTGCGTACTGGCCGACGGCTACGCGGGCGAAGAAGCGATCCATGCTTTTCTCGAGCTTTTCTTTGTAGCGCGGGACGGGGTCGTGGATGTGCGAGAGGGTGAGGTTGAGTTTTGAAGCGGTGTTGAAGCCGTTGGGCATGCAGACTTGGAAGCCGGCTAGGGTGTAGGTTGTGTCTGTGGGTGATGTGGGGAGGAGGATTAACATGTCGGAGTCGATGTGGCTGCCTAGCGTGCGGAGGGAGTCGGAGGGATTGGTGTAGGGAGTTGTGCGGAGTGTTTCGTTGGTTGCGGTGTTATGGAGGCAGTTTTGTGGTGGACTTGATGTAGTGGAAGTCTTGGAAAGCGTAAAGATTGCAGGAAAGCGTTGCGGTAGGTATGTATTCATCATCCAGGTATACAGCTCGTCGACGGCAGGTTTAACGCGCGGTGTACTTCCCAGTACAGTCGCAGTATGTTCGTCGAAGATCTGGCGCCGGATCTTGACGCGAGAGAGGTAGTCGCAGTCCATCATTACTAGGTCGTTCACAGTGGCGTTTTCTATAGCTATACAGCATGGTATTAGTGAGACTTCTTTGCAGCTTCCGTACCACAATCCTGTGCTCACCCATCGTGAGATGGTATTTCGGCTTGAATGGCCTCAATTGAAGAGGTTCAGTGTTAGACCAATCAAGGTCATGGAGGGGTATGATTGTGTTCGCGTCCATGGTCTTTAAATTAGGCATCTCGCCATCGACTTGCTGTAACGACTACTGGTTATCAGAAGCTCATTCTGAGAAAGCGACGTGTTTGCCCGCCTGGTGATCATCGTGCTGTGCTCAAAAGCGTCAGACAGGACACGGCACACATTAACGGACACTATGAAGAATAAGACGCTACGAACCTTAGGCTTGTCATCTCGTACTGTCTTCGAGGCGGCTTCACGTCGGTTTTGCCATCTGTCTGTTGTCAGGTAAAGACAGAGCGCCGGCATGATCAAGATCATTATGACGAGCTGCGTGAGCCAGAGTTTGCTCTGTGGCTCTTGTTTGAAGGCTTCGAGGGGGATGGAGTTGGGAGAGCTCATCTTGCGTGCTATCTTGGTGATGGTGAATTGTTGGACACAAACACGAGATTGCAATATGGGTGGAAGTTGGACAGAGGGTGAGACGATGGTCTTTATCTTTATCTCATGCCAAGACTGCCATTGATATATTCGGACGAGATCCGATGATGTATAAGAGGCATTATTGTTGTGCTAAATAGTTAGGACTATAAGAACTTTTGTTGCCTTTCCAAACACCCACACTCGTGCCCCGTTGCCAATGCCATTTTTGTCGTGATCGTAAGTCTTTTGTTCATGCCTTTTTCACCAAGCCCATCCTACCTCATTCCCTTTCCGCCAAACCTGGCAACCACCTCTGCAACTCTCTGCGCCAACTCATCGGCTTCACTCCTCGACGCTGCTTCAGCATACACCCTGACCACATCCTCCGTCCCGCTTGCTCTGGCGAAACTTCTTCCCTCTTGATATCTGCCAACATACTTGTTGATCTCATCTTGCACGCCCCTAGGACTCTCCAACTTTCTCTCCGCGTCTGTTGTTTGGAACATGTTACGATCCAGTACTTCGACCTTTAACTGACGATTGGGCAAGTCCTTGTACGTTTGCTCCCATTCTTTACAGGTCCAATTCTTATGCGCGAGAATGACTTCAACGAGGAGGAGATCGGAAAGTGCGTCTCCTACAGCCTGGTTGATCAGGTTGGCGCAAGCTCTGAGGGTGTTGAGAGCATCTGATTGAGCTGGCGATTGCGGTTCGCAGTCGCGGATGATGCGGGTGGCTTGTGGTGAGAAAATGACAGTCCCGTGACCATTGGCCTCAAAGTACACACCAATATCGAAGCGCACCGCAGCATGGTGAAGATGCTTAACCCCAGTAGGCGTACATATCGTGGGAAGTTTGAGAATCTTCGTAATGTAATCTGTGCTGGCACCATTGGCATATGCGGTTTGCACTACACCAATCTTGATTTGGTCAGCTAGACCGGCTTGACGTGCAAGATCGCCAAGGAAGGACGCTGCTAGTGTAGCTATGCGGTCGCCGTCGAGTAAAATAAATCGTCCGGGATTCTCGGTGGTGTAGTATACAATGCGGTCTGCGTCGCCATCAAGAGATGCGCAGCGTTCCAAGTGAGTTACTTTCGATGAAGGTGGTGCTCGTTGCTTCACTTTGACGTAATCTGCTCCACACTTGAGGTAGTCTTTAGCAATAATCTTTCGACGACGATCTAACTTCAACTCACATCTTCATTCAGGAGTTCCGGTTTCGAAGTGTTGTCGTTGACGATCTTGATGTCTACACCACCCTGAGCAGCAGTTGGCAAGTACTTGACCAACTCCCTAAGCTTTTGACCACCAACACCATTCGCACAGTCGACGACAACATGCGCCTTGGTCTTCTTGTGCTTCATTGCAACCTTGAACGCATCTGCCATCTTCTGATAGTATCCTTGCTCTGTTGGCTCACCATACTCATATGCAGTGCCTTTTGTATTGATACATCTGACAACATAGTGAAGCTGAGGTGTAGTGAATATGTCAAAGTCTTGATATTTCGAGTCCGTTGCTTTGAGGGCGTCGACAAGCGCCTCCACTAAAGCAGGTCCGGAAGCTCTTGTATCTCTTGCAAAAACGATTTCCGAAGGAGCATCCGCCTTGATCCGGAGGTCGGTTGCTAGCTTGTTGTAAACCTTTAGCAGTTCTTCATCGTCGGGAGCGTTAGCGAGTAGAGTCGCATGGGCTTCCCAAGAGGACTATCTTGTTATGAGCTGGATGTTGGTTTTCTTGAAGGAAGTGGTCGCATACCTCGAGCATTTCACCCTAGTATATTGTTAGTGACAGAATAGCTTGAACGATTTGGACAATGGCGCACCAATGGATCAACAAGCTTGACACCATTATCGTCTGCTGGGTTGTGGCTAGCAGTGATCATAACACCAATTGTTTGTCCATTGAGCTTGCGACTTCGCAGACTAGCGAGAAGTCCAACGCGAAAGACGACAGAGTCAAGGAGGTTTCTGCGATGGGAGAATGAGCATACAGTATGGCCGGCGACATGGATAATTATCTCTTACGCCTTGAGACGAAACTGTATAAACACCAAGAGCGTTAGCTTTCAGGAACAGCGTTTCAGGTACAGTGGCGGGACGTACTCCGGCAGTTCCATACTGGAAAGTGCGGCCAGGTTGGGGGTGTTTGGCCGAGGCGGCAAGAATCTGCTCGTCGAATTTCATGGTAGGAGATATGGTCGGCGGAGGTGATGGGATAGGCAGGCGGAAGAGATGGAGAAGAAGAGGCGGCAGGAAGAAAGGAGCAAAGGATGCGCTATGACAACATGTCTAGAATTTCTGCCAAGACGGGAAACGTCAATTACAAACAGCTCGGTGTTTCAGACTGGATGCCGTAGAGTTTGATGTGGACTGGAGAGCGTAGAGTGCTCGTACAACTCTGTCTGCGTCGTTGGATGTCATTGAGCTTGCTGTCAGTCCTTCAATATGCGCTGGCATAGCGAATCCTGTTCATCACGCCACTATCAGTGTTCAGCAGCTTTCCTATCCATTTCTAAGCCCAACTCATCAAGAAACTGATCAGCCTTGAGCTTGCTTCGCTTCGCCTCAATGATCTTTCTCCTCTCCTCAAGCTGCTTCCGCCTGCCTTCCTTACGTGTCTCCGCCTCGATATCCTTCTGCCCTCTCCTCTTCTCCGTCTCCTCTCGTTCCTTCTCCAAGTTCTCCATCTGCTTCTTGCGCTCTTCTGCATCGTCACTAAATTGAAAGAACCCTGTCCCCCTCGTTCGAATCTCCCAATTCGCATCGTAATGCTGTTCTGGTGGTGGCGTTAGAGATTTGTCTCGCTTGGTTGCGAGCTCCTCCATCGCTGCCGCGGTATCCTCATCAGGTCTGAAAGCGTGAGCTTGTATTGTGTCGCCAAAGATTAGATTCGTTGGCATGTTCGGCCGTGCAGTGAACCGGTCACTGTCGTCTCGTCCTGCTGCAGCTCCTTTCCGTCTGTGCTCTTCTCGTGCCAGTTCTGCGCGCGTGCCCGTCCTTGCTCTGCCAAACTCGTCGATATAGTCTACCAGCTCTTGGTCACTTCCGCCTTCGTCCTCATCGTCATCTTCTGAAGCCGAGGGAACGTCCCCAGCATCCTGTTTCTCCACCCACTTGCGATCAAAGTCGACCATGTGTCGTTCTTGCTCATCTTCCACATCTCCACGTTTCATGGCAGCGTATAAGCTTGCTTTGTCCTCCATTTTTCGTTTCGTCCGCCGCCATGCTGCTTCGTCGAGTTGTTCGGAGTTGGTATGTGACGATGACTCTTGCGCCAGTAGATCTGCTGCGGCGCGCTTCTTACTGTTTCGGTTGTGAGATGTGAAGATGTCGGGTTTGGTGGGGCGCGATCGGCCTCGCGAGACTTTTGAGTCGTCTGCGCTTGATGCGCTGAGAAGGGAAGAGAGTGCAGATGAGAAGGTGGAAGGCGGCGCTGTGCCTTTGCTGGAAATGGTCTTCTTGCTGCGGGGAGCACCATACAGGTGAGTGTCTTTGTTGCTGAGTGGAGGCATCTGTGCGACAAGTATAGCTAGGATATTCAGGTCCAGCTCCAAGATGTGATGTACGCAATGGTGATTGATAGAGCAATAGCAGGAAACGCAGATGAAACAGATACATACTGTGCCCCACTTTCCTCAAGATTTACCAAAGTTCAGAACCAATCAACTACGACATCATTCCTCTGGCGACAACCTTCGTCCATTCTCCAATAACACCTTGATATCGCAAAGCATCTTACCTGTATACTACACTCTGCCAGATCGCGCCTCACACCATCGTCCACCATCTCCTCCACTGCTACGCGTCTATATCACGCCTATACCAAGACCACTCCCACTCCCCCTCCTTTCACAGCATCATGCCCGAAATAGCAGAAGTCTCCCGCATCGTCTCCTTCCTGCGCAAACACCTCATCAACCGGCGCATAGCCTCCGTCCTAACCCAAGACGACCCCATCGTCTACGGCAAAGTCGGCACCTCAGGTGACGCCGTCGCAAAGGCCTTGAAAGGCAAAACAGTCCTCGATGCGCGCCAACAAGGGAAATACTTCTGGCTTGTCATGGACACGCAGCCCCATTTACTGATGCACTTTGGCATGTCAGGCTGGCTGAAATTTAGCAACGAGGAGACGTTTTACTACTCCAGCAATCGCAAGAGCAAGAAAGCTGAGGATGTCAATGTTAGCGACGATGAGGAGGCTACAGCTACGCCTAAAAAGGGCAAAGGGAAAGGCAAGAGCAAGACGAAGAGCGCTGAAGAAGATGGCGACCACACACCCGAATGGCCGCCCAAATACTGGAAGTTCCTGCTGAAAATGGAAGGCTCACCCTCCTGCGAAGCCGCCTTCATCGACGCCCGCCGTCTCGCCCGCGTACGCCTAATCGACGCCCCCGCAGACTCCATGCGGAACACGACTCCCCTAAAAGAAAACGGACCCGACCCCGTCATCGATAAAGAAATCCTAACATCCGACTGGCTCCTCGAAAAGACACGAAAGAAAAAAGTGCCCATCAAGGCGTTCCTCCTCGACCAAGCAAACATCAGCGGCGTGGGCAATTGGGTTGGTGATGAAGTGTTGTACAATGCCAAGATACACCCGGAACAGTACTCGAATACGTTGTCGAATGAGCAGGTTAAGCAGCTGCATACGAGTTTGCAGTATGTGTGTGATTTGGCTTGTGGTGTTTTGGCGGATTCGACGCAATTTCCGCAGGACTGGCTGTTTAAGCATAGGTATGTGGTATCGTAAGCTTGACTGGTACTTGGGTAGTTTTGATGCTGATCTTCTTCTTCATCAAGGTGGAATAAGGGTAAAAAGGGCGAAGACGCAAACGTTCTGCCGAATGGAGAGAAGATTGTGCACGTTACTGTGGGCGGAAGGACCTCAGCTATCGTGCCAAGTGTGCAGAAAAAGGTATTGTCTACGCCCACATGCTCTTCTCGATTTAGCTAACACTCTTTTGTAGACAGGCCCAGTCGCTGGAGATGTCGATGGTAATGACGACGTAGAAACGAGCAAGGCCAAGAAACCTGCAAAGAAAGGCAAGCGCAAAGCGACGAGTGAGGAGTCAGAGCTCGACGAGGAAGAAGATGGAGAGGAACATGTTGAGCAGAAGTCTAGTACGAAAAAAGCCAAGAAAGCAACACCAACGAAGAAGACTAAGCGCAACGTGACGAAAGAGGAGTCAGAATTGGAAGAGGATGGAAAGGAACACGAGATTGTCGAGGACAAGCCTGCTGCAAAAAGGTCCAAGAAGACTACGCCGGCAAAGGGTAAGGCGGCGAGCGGTGTCGCCGAGGATGAGGTCAAGACTCCAAAATCCACTCCGAAGCGTGGGAAAGTGGAAGCTGAGGTCAAGGAGGAGAACGATGCAGAAGGAAGCAAAGGTAGAAGAAGGTCTGCACGCATGTCTAAGTCTTGATGTCCTGGGACGATCTCAAATCAGGACGGCAAACCTCACACAGCATTATGACCAATCGTGCCAAAAGGAACTATATTGAAATCCTAATCTGTCTCGCTTCGAGACTTTGCTCTCTAAATATGCAGTCTCGCCTAACTGTAGGGTATGAGGAGTTTGCCATAGGCATAACTTGTGCGTACTGTCCAAACCAAAACTCCCGACATCCCAAGAAAGTCACATCTGGGATGCACAGCTACCTGTTCGTCAAGACTCGTCGATTTGGCCCCGTGTGTGGAGTGCCCACCAAGATTCTCGTCAAACTTTTGTTCAACCCTCAATCGCTGTTCTCAGACGCAGCAGACCTGGGTCTGAGCTGGATATCACTGCTTTCAGATCCAGATTCATACTCATCAACGGGCTCGGTGTCAGAGCTTGTATCGTTCATGCTGAGGAGGTTGAAGCGGTTGTGATTGTTTAGAGTAGGAGGCATAGCCTTTCTTGCGGCAGGAGCACGTAAACCAGAAGCCAGCTTCTGAGGAGAGCGGGGCTTCAGCATGTCTGGGTCGGGCAACGGAAGAGCACACTCGTCAGGATACCAATCGATCCGGATGTGCTGGTGATGTTAGTCATGCTTGAACAACGCGTTGATCGTGAGGGTTATCACCTTGTACTGCTGCCTTGATAGCAAACACGTACGTGCTAAGCTGGCACCTGTGATTGAGTTTGTGGACACGTAGAGATCGTGGTCACGCCAGAGAGTTTGGACGACTTTCAGTTGATGTACGTGATCAACATGTTCAATGACTTCTTCAGTGGTGACTCGGTTCAAAGCGTTTCGGATGACCATGTTGCGACTCTGATTCATTGCAAGCTTGTTTAGCATACCTAAAGGCCGTAAGTATCTAGCGTAATTCATTTGTGACTGGCTTTCGAACCTCTGTGAGGAGAGAACTGGTAGTTTGACCAGCTGACCTCGACCTATAAAGATTAGACATTGATTGACTTTGGCATGTATAAACTAACCCTCTTGCCTCTGATGTAGAATGGACTGCGCTTGGAATAAGCCAGGAAAGCAGCAGCTCCTTCTGCAAAGGTGACATCTGCTGAACGTTCCTTCTCGCGGAGCCAGATCTGGATGAGACGACCTCCTTTGATGATGCTTGTCAAGTCCTTGTGCTTGATATCTTCTGGCAAAGAGCTGAAAAGCAAGGCATGGTCCTGACGAGGTTCTCGGCGTTGTGGCTGTTGCTGCTGTGCGTGCCACGGTACATTATTGTGAAGCTCGGTCACAGGATCCTCGACGTATGCGAGCTCATCCTCGAGCTCGTGTTGATCAGTATTGTCGACTGCCAACTCACGAGCATGATCGTAGACGAAAGGCTTTGCCACGACAGCAGTCAGAGTTGGAGCATGGAAAGTTCTCTTTAGATCATCGTCGTGAGAGTCCTTGAGCACTATAGTAGACGTGACTTGATCGCTATCGCCATCTTGCCAGGTACCAGCTTGCGGCTGTGTCGGATAGACGTCGTCATATGAAGCGAGGATTGCGAGAGCTTCGGGTGGGACGCCACCAGCCAGAAGGGACTGCTTGAGGTTCTCATACTCGCAACGTAGCTTCAACAGCTCATTATACGATGTACGAGGGATTGTGATTGTATAGGCGTCATTGTCATTGTGTGGAAGCTCTTGGTTCTGAGAAGCACTGAGCAAAGTGGTAAGTGGATTGCGACACACTGAGGGTTTTTAGCAACATACCGACGCATGAGCGTGTCAAAGTGAGATTTTTCAATAGTAACCATTGGTGCAGGAGCCATGATGAATGATGTTGTCGTAGGTGAGGTGAGATGGGATGATTGTTGATGAAGGAAGGTTGTCAAGATTGTGGGTTTGTTTCAAATTCTGAAACAGGCAATCACCACCAACCGGTATTTTACGGCAATCGCCTCTTTCCCGACGTCACAATATAGCATCTCTCATAATTGAATCCATCTCTACTCAGTACCGCGCCCTTTAAGATGAATTTATTGCAAGAAAATTCTGAAATTCTTCTAAGCGATCTTCCATCCTTTTCTATTCCTTGGAAAGTCTTTTCAGCAATTCGAGCTCTTCAAAGCCCGACGGGTAGCTTTACCCTACACCATCCGCGAGTGCTTGACTTGGATTGTTAGTGTGATTGGTGTTTGACACGCAAAAGCAACCACTCAGACGTCTAACAACGACTTGATTTTGAGAATTGCAATTCAGTCGTCAGGTTTCACAGCCTCGTGCACCGATTGCTATCACCTAGCGGATGATAACATTATGCATCTCTTCATCCGTGGTTTACTGTCATCATCCATTCCGCTTGGAGCTAAGCAATTCTTCTTGCTCACAACTTTGGTCTACTCTGCTTTACAGCAAACTCGTCACTTGTGTGTCGATAGTCATAATGCCAATCAGCTCGAGCCAAGTCAGCTCTGATTTGATAGTCTTTCTCAGCATCTTCAACAATCTGCATGTCTAAGTTGGCAATTATCATTCCCTCAGCTGGTCCTGCAAGTTTTGAGATGGGACCTAAAAATGGTACTGTGACACAAGAGTCGCCTTGATACAGCTTGCTGGGCTTATTGGGTGGACCTCCTGCATTGGCCATGATTACCGCGCATGTGTTCTCACACGCTCGGGCTGTGACTGTTGTGTCGACGAAAACTCGCTCGGCATCCACGTTCCACTTTAGTCCGGCATCATTAGGATTACTAAGAGTCCAGAACGTGGGCAGGCATATAATCTTCGCGCCATCAGCTATCAGCTCACGCCATGCTTCTGGAAATGCTATTCGATGTGGTAAGTACAAGTGCGAACCATAAAGCCTAAGGACATATTCACCTAGATCCCAGCATATCAGTAAACCCATTCGTCCCAACGGTGTGTCGAAAGCAACATGAGGAGCACGTCCCGCACTCGCCAGGTAGGGTCTTTCCGACGATGACCAAAGGTTGACCTTGACATATCTTGACAAGATATCACCCTTGTTGTCGATGAAGTAAGCTACATTTACAAGACCAGGAACACTTGTATTCTCCCTGTTATGAACAGCATCATGCTTCCCTGATTCGTCCTCTTGTGTAGACTGTGTGGAAGCTTGACCTTCATCCACTGTCTCTACGATCGTTCCAGGCACAATGCATATGTCGAGCTCCTTGGCCAGTGCTTGGTAGCGTTCAAGATACTCCTTCCAGCTCGAGCAAGCCTCCCTGAACTTGGATGCAGTTGGCAGCCAATTTGCTTGAATGCAGCATTAACAGAAAGTCACGTCAAGCAGCACAGCATGACATACTCAGATGATATTCTGGCAACACAGCAAGATGTGCTCCTTGAGCTGCTGCTGAACGTATAAATCCGCAAGCCTTGGCAAAGTTGAATTCGGGTTGTAATGGCTATTCAAGGTCAGCATACAGATTGGGCTGATCTATAATGGGGAGCGAGTTACCTTCGGATAGAGCTGTATCACAGCAATCTTATAGATGGGTGCCATATTGTTGAATATTCCGTAGCTGTATATACTCCACCACCCTCCTCTCGGTCGAGCGAATGAGTGATGATTAGTGAACTGGACCCTTGTAAACTTCCTTCCCTCCCTCTGCACTTTGAAATTCATTGACGAGCATCAAGGCATACTTCTGTTCCACAATAACAATCAAGCAAGATGGCTGAGCAACAATCGAATGGCGACGCGCTCCGCCGGCGAGTAGACGACGAATCAGAGGCGGAAGAGGAGGCGATGGTTGAGGACTACAGGGAGCAGGTGGACTATGAGGATGGCATGAACGCAGATTTGGACGACGGCGCATATGGAGGAGGACCACAAGATATTCAGGCACAACTAGCAGCAGCAGTGACACCGCTGGAGTACGGAGCATCTCTCGACGCAAAATTCGCCAGTTACGACAATTACGTCAGCCTGTTTCACTACATTCTCAACTCTGATGGACCTGTTGACCTGGAGCTACCTTCGGTACGTAGCTCTCTTTCAAGATTATTCAAAAGCATCATGCTTACGCGACGAACTAGTACTACTGGGCCTGGGATGTAATCGACGAGTTCATCTACCAATTTAACAGCTTTTGCACATACAGACAAAGGGCAGCGCTCAAGAACGACAACGAGGAAGAAATTCAGATTCTACGCGAGAGTTCAAATACATGGGGTTGCTACAATGTCCTTAACGTACTTTATTCACTCATTCAGAAGTCACAAATCAGCGAGCAACTAGCGGCAATGAAGCGTGGTGAAGACCCAGCAGCATTCGCAGGAGAATATGGCAACCGACCACTATACAAGATGTTGGGCTATTACTCGATAATCGGTTTGCTCCGTGTTCACTGCTTGCTAGGTGATTTCAGCTTGGCGCTCAAGACTCTAGACGACATTGAGCTCAGCAAAAAGGCAATGTTCGCCCGTGTTGTGGCCGCTCATTTCGACACCTACTACTACGTTGGATTCTCGTACATGATGATGCGACGGTACGCAGACGCCATTCGCATGTTCAGCCACATTCTGGTCTATGTCAACCGAACAAAGAACTTCCAGAAGAATGCTCAGTACGATGCAATCACGAAGAAGAGTGATCTGATGTACGCACTGATCGCCATTTGCGTGGCTCTCCAGCCTACGCGTCTGGATGACACTATTCACTCTGCTTTGAGAGAAAAGTACGGCGAGGACTTGAATCGCATGCAGCGTGGTGGACCTGAAGCACTTTCTCTGTTCGAAGATCTGTTTACAAAAGCATGCCCGAAGTTCATCTCGCCCACTCTACCTGACTTTGATAACCCCGAGATCAACGTTGACCCCGTAAATCACCACCTAAACATCTTCATGGATGAGGTCAAGAACAACATGATGTCACCCACAGTCAAGAGCTACCTCAAGCTTTACTCGACAATGGATCTCAACAAGCTAGCTGGCTTCCTGGATGTCAAGCCTGACACTTTGAGGAACTGGCTATTAGTGAACAAGCAAAGAAGCCGTCAAGTCAGGTGGACTGAGGGTGGTTTATTGGAGGGTGAGACGGTTAACAACAGCGATTTGGATTACGCTATGCAAGGAGTATGTCTTCTCATGATGAATTCTTTGACTTGGCATAGTATTAACATTTCCTAGGATCTTATCCACGTCTCTGAGGCAAAGGTTGGACGCAAGCTCGTGGACTGGTACTTGCGCAACCTTGCACGCACTTACTAGGGTACGAAGAAATTCAGCTTGACGAAGTCATTTGGGCAGCTGCATCCTTCGACAGGTCAGATCGCTTTCTTGTTATGAGCTATCTATCCGCAAGGCTGGATAGACGACAGATGATGACCAATGTAGATCTGGCAGGGAACATGTAACGGGCCAGTGCAAAGCAATAAGGCTTAGCTTCACCTACCAATAGCGGGTTCAGGATTAAGAGAAGTAAATGGACGGCCTGTGAAGGGACAGGCGACGAGGATGATTACCAAAAAGTCAGGTCATCCGGGCTTAGGCGTGGTGATGCACATCTGCTACGCAAGACGAAGTTTACCATTTAGCTTGAAATAAAAGCAAATCATCATATAAATGTTCATCTCTGTCCTTCGACTTGAATGTCAGCATCGAACCCATTCAACAGCACTATTTTGGCATTTACTCTCGGTCAATCTTCGGCTACCCAACCATCCCGATAGGTTTATCGCCGACCTCACCTGGACGTGCTCCGAGGTCTCCATTGGCACTTTACAGGCTTACAGCTCTCTCCATACCCAGCAACCCTCTCATTTCCATCATGACGCTCGTCGAAACAGTCAAGGAATCCATTGGCCTCGGCGGTGCGGGCAGTATCTCAGGATGTGCGTAGCCCTCCACTGCCCTCAATACATCCTCCACAACCCTTCAAGCCCGCAACACTCAGGAAGAGAAAATAATGGGACATGTCCGAAGCAGTATACGTACTAACACACCACGCTCTAGCTGCCGACCGCCAAGCAATGTCCGACGCCCGCCTCCCAATACAATACCGCGACAGCTGCGCCCACCTACTCATTCCGTTAAACAAATGCCGAGTCAGCGAATACTATCTACCGTGGAAGTGCGAGGTAAGAACGACCATCTACAGTAGATCAGCAAGCCTCAAGCTTCGGGAAAGAACAGATTTAGGAATGAGCATGGATATATGAAGTATTGATGGTAGGCTGACGATGAACAATGATCAATAGAATGAACGACACAGTTATGAAAAGTGCCAGTATGAGGAGTTTAAGAAGAGAGTGGCGAAGATGGATGAGATTAGGGATGCTAAGGGTGGTGCGAGGAGTAATTGAGGAGGGAGTGGAGGACAGGGGTGGATGGGGGTGGATTTGGAAGATGCAATTGCTGGTGAAGAGCAGAATGAGGAAGATTCAAGCATGAAGCTTAAGATGATCGTATGCGGGAAGCAGTACCGTGAAGGATGGAAGCACTTATGCTAGGACATGGACAAGTCTATGCCACATTGTACAAATATACCCAATGACAATCGAGCAATCAAGAGCATCGAAACTGGCTGTCAGACTGTTGATCCTGCGAGCCAGATAGAGGCCAGAGCAAGGCATACACGATCAAGCAGGTTCAAATTGGTGGGAATTATAGGACCTGAAAAGAGGGTTGTCCGATCTATGCTACCACTAACGCCATTACCGTGTTTTCCTCCCATATGATTGTTTCAGCACAATGTCAGTAGCTATACAGCATTGTAGGAGCCGTAGTAATGCGCCAGAAATGCCATGTGCTGCCTCGTGCTCTTCTCAATATACCTTAATCTTATAAGATGACACAGCAGCCACCACTTTCCTTCTTGTCAAAAGTGGTCAAAGCTGCTCTCGTTGACGCTTCAAAGACATCATCCACGCCATCTCCAGTCAAACTGGAGCACTCGAGGTATTTCTTGGCACCAATTTCATCCTTCATATCGTTGCCTTGTTTTGCGGTAGTAAACCTTTGGCTCTTTTTCCGCATAGTTTCTATTGCTTCCGGATCTTCTCTGAGATCTTTCTTCAGGCCGACGAGTATAAGTGGTACTCCAGGACAACGCTCTCTGGCTTCTTCTGCCCATTTCGTTTTTACATTTTCCAAGCTATCCGGGCTGTCGACGGAAAAGCCGATGAGGATGACATGGGCTTTTGAGTATGCTAGTGGTCGTAATCTTTCATAATCTTCTTGACCTGCTGTATCCCAAAGGGCTAGTTGTACATTGCGAGCGTCTACTCTACAGTCCGTGACATAGTTTTCGAAGACAGTAGGTACGTATCGCTGCAATGGCCAGAGTCAGCTGGGCATTGATGTTGTACAGACGCAGAGTCAGGCATACCGTCGGAAAGTAACCCAATGTGAAAACACTTAATAGACTTGTTTTACCGCATGCTCCGTCTCCAATGATCACCAGCTTCCTACGAATACAATGTCAGCATTGCCGGAGAGACATCATCCACTCGTCGTACCTTCGGATGACTTCATCGTCTTGTGCCATGTGTGCGGTGGGATGAGAATCGTCGTAAGCGGTCAGGCTATGCTATGCTTGGACTCCGCACAGCATGGACTTCCAATGATATTCAGCAGAGGAGAAGCGGTTCGCTCCCAGCTCAAAGGGGGGACGAAGCAGCGTCGCGACCCCAAGGCTGTGTTGTGGTCGAAGTAGGTTGCCAACTGCTGCTATTCTCAGACACAAAGTGGGGTGAAGACAAAGCACGCCAGCCTAGATGGGATAGGCTTCCAGATAGTCCACCCGCTCTGTATGATTCTCGCCGGTGTCCCGCGACTTCAAAGCTTTACAGGCAGCAGTTTAGTTAATCAATGAGATACAATTGTTTAGAGCAATTGCGTAAATATAAATAGAGGAGTAGCATGAGTACAAGACATCCGAAATGCACCACTTGAGCCTGATCTGACAGAAGCGCCGAGTTTGAACCCTAACCCGAAGCTCGCACTGTAGCAAGGCGAGATCTCTTAGATGAATGGGCAGTAACAATAAGCTCTCCTCCTTGCGTATACTCTACAACTCACACCTGGCCTACCTCTTCTCACCACAGACTTTGCGCACCTGAAAGTTGGAAGCTGTCCGCGCCCAGCCGATTCCATCCGAGCCCTGAAACAACACCCTCCGGCCTCGTAACCACTACCCGAAGCACGCTACTCCTCGAAGAATCACAGCTGGTTGATCTGGATTGGGAAATGCTTTGCATATAGAACCTCCATCATGGCACCGAAGAAGAACACGGTCGGCGCCGTTCCGGCGGTTCATGCAGCAGTCGCCTCACACCCTCAGCCCACTAACGGAGTTGTTACAAGCAATGGCAGTCCTGTGGCAGGTGTCGTCAATCGGAAGAAGGCGAAGCGAAGAGCGAAGGAGGCAGCACGGAAGGTTGGACCTCAAGAGCCGGATGAGCAGGATGAATACTCGGCGGACCCTGTAGAGCCATCTCGCGAAACAGATCAGCTACCACACAGGGACGGAGATACACCTCTGGCGTACGATCCAAACTACTACTATGAGTCAGGCGATGCAGAAGCAGATCAAAATGGAGACTATGCCTATTCGGACGACGATCAGTATCCTTATGACCCTGCTGCACCAGTACACGCCAATCACTAACAGAACAGAATACTAAATAGGGCACGAATGAGAAGGAAGAGAGAGCCTACACATGGACAAAATATCCCTGCGAATGCTCATTACCGACCTCATGCTCCATCTGGCTATCCGGCGCCGCGACCAATATCTGACGATGCACTAAGAACTGTTCAGCGTGGAATTAACAGTGGTACGTGGAATATGTCAAGTGCCGACGAGAGGAGGCAGATCAAGGAGTACTGGTTGTCATTGCGAGAAAACGAGAGGAAGGCCTTGGTCAAGATCGAGAAGAACGATGTGCTGCAAAAGATGAAGGACCAGCAGAAGCACTCCTGCAGCTGCACAGTGTGTGGAAGGAAGAGAGTAGCAATCGAGGAAGAGCTGGAAATCCTGTATGATGCATACTACAAGGAGCTGGAACAGTACGCAAATCACAATCAGCATCTTGTGGAAAATGGCGCTGCAATGATGCCTCCACCGATACGACCAACCTCGCGCAGTCCACCACCTTCACGAAGTCCACCACGGCGAGCTCCACGAGGTCGTGTAGAAGAGGTGCTAGAAGGAGAGGACGAAGGCATAATCGAAGACGAGGAAGATTTGGAAGAAGAGGACTACAGTGATGAGGACTATGACGATGACTACAGCGAGGACGAGCGGCTTCCGCCCGCAGCTACAGAGTTCTTCACATTCGGGAATAGCTTGACAGTCAAAGGTACGGTGTTGCTCGAGCAGAGCGTGAAGAGGTTTTCTAATGGCAAGTTTAGGTGGAATATTGACAGTTGCGGACGACTTACTCAAAAACGATGGGCAAAAGTTCATTGACATGATGGAACAACTAGCCGAACGTCGAATGCAGCGAGAAGAACAAGCGCTGAATGCAACCTTACCTTCGCATGCGCCAATGCCATCACAGCATAGTCATGCAGATCATAATCACTTGCCACCCGAGGACGACGAATATGACGATGAGGAGGACGAGGAGTATGATAGTCAAGATGAGGAATTTGACGAGGAGGATGACGTGGTCAGTGCTGATGTTCAAACCCGCAGCTTAGACAGAGCTGATTCGTGCCAGGACACTATGACCGAGAGCCAACGAATGGAGGAAGGCCGAAGGATGTTCCAGATATTTGCAGCACGTATGTTCGAGCAACGAGTGCTTGATGCTTATCGAAAGAAAAGGTCAGAAGATCGAGCACGCCTCCTGATAGAAGAGCTAGAAGCAGAAGCGGTAGCTCAATCACAAAACGGCGCGAAAAGTGCAAAGAAAAACGAGAAGAAGCGTGCGAAGGAGAAAGCGAAGAAGCAGGCGCTTAAAGAAGAGAAGGATCGCAAAGACGCAGAACGTTTGGCTGCTGTCGCCGAGGAAGAACGTCGCAAGCAGGAGGAGCAGAGGCGAAAACAGGAGGAAAGTAAGAGGAAACAAGAGGCCAAGGCTGAAGAGAAGCGTTTGAAGCTCGAAGCGGCCCGTAAAGCTCAAGAGGACGACAAAGCAAGGAAACGAGCTGAGGAGCAAGAGCGCAAGGTCAAGGAGCAGAAGTTGAAAGATGAGAAAAGGCAACGCGAGGAAGCAGAACGCAAAGAGAAGGAGGAGCAAGACAGAAAGCTCCGTCTCGAACAGGAGGCACAAGCTGACGCAGACAGACGCTCCAAGGACAAAATCGAGCAAGAAGCAGCGTCAAAACGACAGGCTGAGCCTACTAAGACTACAGAGAATCTGCGCAAGGCACCTGTACCAGCTGTGGCCCTACCTCCCACACTGAAGTCTCGAACATCAACAGCAGGCTTCGACTCTCCTCAGGTCAAGATAGCTACGCCTGTTTTGCCCATTGTACCTACGCCAGCGCGTGGCAGAGAGTTTTCGAGCCGCACATCTCAAACTCCCACACCACAGACGCCTGAATCCATGTTCCAGTCAAAGCAGCCAACACCGCCAACAAGGACACCAGCGCAGCCCACCAATCAGAATGCGCACGTCGCAATGTCCAGAACTCCTGCTCAACATGCAATGTTCACTCCCCAAATGTCCCCAATGCACAACATTGCACCTCCACCAGGCATGTCAACACCAATGAGTGGTCCACACATGAACATGCAGCACATAAGCCCAAATGGATTCCCTGGTATGCCTAGCCCATTCGCTCATGGCTTCGGCCGATCGCCGATTGGACCTCAAATGCCAGGATATCTTCCCCATATGTCACAGATGGGCTCTCAACACAGATCTTTCATGCCGCAGACAGCCAATGGACCACCTCCTGGGATTCCACCAGTTTCTGCTCAAGCAAACAATCGTCATTTCATGGGCGAGACAACGTCTTCACCTGCGGCGCATTTGAAGACTTCGCCACTGGGACATGGCCCAGCATCTGGTCGGGAGAACCATGTACAGCACGGCAGACAGCCATCCTCGAGCGGTTTGACATCTCTAGCACCAGCTATGGAGTCAAGTCTTACACAACCAATAGGCAGACCAGCACCAATTGGGCGTCCCGGATATGATCTCTCTATTGGTAGAGCAAGAAATCAAGGCACTGATGTAGACGAGCTCGGCGCTCGTCTTGGTAGCAGTGCACTTCTCGACGACAATGACGATCATTTACCAACTCCGGCACAGGAGAACCGCAGAGTCAGTGCACCATTTGCTATTCCCAGCCTAGCAACACACACTTCCTCCGGCTCCACCTTCGATCAAAATCAGTCACCGTTTGGCCAGAGCCTGCCAACGGATGGTTGGCGTTCAATCGCCCCGGCCTTTGGTCCTCCTGGTCTGGCTACTGCTGCTCCAGGTTGGGGACAACCACCTGGACCTGGAGCTGGGTGGGGGAATTCGGCTGCATTTCCTGCTGTACCTCATCGTCACGGTAGTATGCCACGTCCAGTAGGAGTCCGTCTGCTCGCTGTTCAGGCGTATCGCGGTTTGAGCTCGCAGGGTCCTGGTGTAGATGGTGGCTACTTTGATTTTAGCGACTTGGCTCGACACGCAGCTGAATCTGCTCGCCGGAATCACGAGGCACTGCCTACTCCAGATGAATTGCAGAACATCCTAGATACAGAAGGCGACAATCACAATGGTGGTGGATTCTTTGCCACAAAGGAGGACAAAGCAGGGAGACGGCTTCTTGTGAAGTGGTTATCTGATTCGGGTGATCATGGTCATGCTGTAAGACCTGGTATGGGACTTGGTGAGATCGGTAGCCCCTTGCCAGGAAGCACGATGCCCCTCGGATCACTTGGCTCAAGAGCTTTCTAGGCGCCCAGCATTTGGCATTGGCAGCACTTTCATCTTTCTTTCGCTTTTAGTGTTGCAATTAGTGCTCAATGCTGCACTAACTCTAGCCTGTCACGAATATACAACAGAGTCCATTTCGACTCTGATTCTGCTACATGTATTACCTCGTCTTTGTTTGGTCAACTGTTGTGTTTCCAATAATAAATACTTCGTACGGTTTCGAGAGATGTTGCCAAGACGCTTGTTCGATTTGGGTCTAGCTCATTTCCCTCTCTTCGCACCTCATCTCTTACCCCATCGCACCGTCTACACGAACACACTCGTTACTGTATACCTCCTAACGTCGCTCACTCTGCTTTGAATCTTGGACTGATCGTGCCTCTCGACATTAACCATTGCATGATTGTCTAGGACGCTTTACCCGGCCTGCAAAGGGCGACAATGGCCTCTTATCTGCCGCCCAATTCAGCCTTCGACAGTGATGAAGAATCCCACGACATATCAGACGTGCGGAGAAGCGGCCATGATAGCGTCAATGTATTCAGCGATGAGTTCGCAGAAGATTACGCCGAATCTGTACACACCTTGACGGCGGAGAATCCATTCCTGGACACAGCCACACTTTTGGAAGGCAACTCATATGGTGACCATGGAGAAACGATACGTTTCGAAGAGACATATCATCCCCGTACAAGAGACAGCACCAGGAAAAGTGGCACTGGGGAGGATAGTGCGTATCTAGGCACAAGAAGAATCGGCGGGATAGATGGACAAGCAGGTGGTGCTGAAAGGGAGTCTCTCGGACTGAAGAGCTCGACACGTTCGACACGAAGCCTCAGCGTAACATCTTCTGCGTCTTTCGCACCATCACGAGCGTCTACAGTTCTGCCAAATTCTTCTGGTCCGAGTCACGCTTACGGAGCCTATCCTCAAGGGTTTGGAGTGGATCGATCCGAAAGCATAGCTTCGACATCAACTGGGAGACCGTCTCGTGGGTCAATCCGACGCGGTCCTCTTCATCTATACGGACTGTATCCCCAAAATGCTGGAGAGAGCCTTGGTACTGAAAGCAGCGCACCATCTGTAGGGCCACCTTCATTCATCTCCGGACGACGTCAACGACTTGGTTACCAGGATAGTATAAGGTCAAGTGCACCTTCAGAACAGTTGCCGGCCTATACCCAATATGCGGATGACTTGCACACAAAAATCGCCGCTGGGCCTCCTCTGACACCAACTTCACACCGGTCAATGGCATCACAAATGGAGGAAGAGCGTTCCCCATTCACACCCCAAATCTTCGAGCTCAACGAGGACGACTCTACAGCTGCTAATACCCGCGCTAACAGATCTCAGCCAGATCATGTCTATACAGAGAAAGAGCAGGAAGACGGAAAGAAAGCTAGCTGGCTCAAAGGAAGCGTGTGCGGCTTCGTCCCCAGATGGACACTACTTCTGGGGATCTGCGTTGTTGCTCTCATAGCAGCGATATGCGGAGGTGTTATTGGAGCAGTCTTAGGCCGTCAAAACAAGGTCACTCTCGGACATCTGGTACATAACTCTACAGAATCCGCCACATCAGCGTATGCGTCAGTATACCTCAAAGCCACCTCAACATGTAGCGCACTAACTTCTCGATAGTCTGCCAGATCATACTTCATATGCTCTTGTCATCACTGAGACCACGACACAATATATCGACGCCACGCCAATCGCTACGCCTTCATCCATGTCGGCACTCCCCACAGGAACTTTCCAGGTCAATATCGATATGCCAGCCATTATTGCGAACAGTTCTTTGTGCCTGAGTGATCCTGCACAACGAGTCGCCTGGTCCTGTGACATGGACACATCAACCACGCTGGATTTGCAGATTATTCAGCAAGCTCAAGGTTCATTTCTGACAGTCAATTTCGGTACTATAGCACAGATTTCTTATGGTACACAACCTCCCGCTCTCGTGGGATCGCTTGCACTGGTGAACCTCTTAGGCAATGCTAGCCTCGGCCCAGCCTTCCAATTTCAGACAGACTACGATAAGTTAGTGATTCTTCCTGGAGATGCTTCCATTAACGTATCATACTCTGCATCATACAAACGCGATGTGCCTGATTTCGACTGGATGCCAGCTTTGTCGGGAAGGCAGATTGCTCACGATGACAATCCTTGGTTTTGCTGGTTTAACGACACCTCTATCGAAGGATTTGTTTTTGTAAACCGCACTGCCTTGCCTCCACCGCCCAGCTCGGTTACTGCACAACCTTCGCAAGCTGCTGTATCAATATCTGGAGTTTCTTCAACACTTGCTGTCTCAGCAACTACAACTCTCTCCGCCACCCTTTCCAGCACGATCCCGTTCGTTTCCGCCTCAGGTTGGCCTTCTCATCCGCAATACTACACTCCTCCTACAACAGTGGCTACTTGGCCTGCCGCTACATATGCCGCAACACAAAGGCCATCGACTACGTCGTGTGATACTACTGGCGATCCAGGTGTTTATGGTGAAGGCCAGTGGGTAGATCCTGAAGTGGTGCGCAGGCAACAATCCTCAGCTTCAACCGAACCACCAGGACTTCCTATGTTGTTCAGGCTTGAGGAACGGCGAGGCCCTGGTGCTGCACCTGCTGTTTGTACAAAGATGGCGAAAGTTGATTCCGGGAGATATGCCCCGATGCTTTACAATGGCGCCGTACAGGTTGTCTATCTCAATGAGAGTGACGCGCAGTACAGTAGCATCAGTTCTCGCTCGCCGCTGCAGGAACGCGCTGCCAAATCTTGCTACTGCTTATGGGAGACTTGAGGATTGGCTTTAAAGATCAGAATACTGAAACGATATGTGTAACGTTTTTCTTTTGTTGGTTGTACATTGGGTTTATGTGGCGCATATGTTATGGGATTTGGCGACTTCTACAGCAATGGGAACATTACTTTGGGATATCAATGGGTCGGGCATCTAAGAGACGGGCCTGTGTCGTGGGAGGGAGGGCTGGGAGGCAGATCCCATGACTGTTACTGTCCTCGGGACTATATAGAGCAGGTAGTAGGCAATCCAGCATATATTATTCAGAGACCACTAGCCCCTGGTAACCTGCATAAGCGTCTTATTGAGATCTATTGAACACTACAGTGATGTGATGTCTGACATGTCCCCCCAGGTCCAGTCACACCAGCTCTTCTTTGCTTCACTTCTGTGCTCCTGTTGAGAACGCCACCAATACGAAACTGGTTGTGCCGTATGACTGGTCAAAAGGGAACGTTAGCGCGAGCTAAAAAGTTAATGGCTCACTGACCTCGACCAAAACAAAGCCTCAAAAGACCGCGACGACAATCTTCAGAGGCGCTCCAGTATTTCTGATTTCTGTCTCTCACACAGTCTGACTCCAATTCACCGCCTTCGCAACATCAGACACTCCGATTGCCTGAAGCCCAACTTTCCTCGCTTCTTGCTTGTTGTTCCCCGTGCGACTTCACCACTCCGCTCCTCACGCGACCAAAATTTATATCCACAATCACCTGATCAACATCAGCGCAAGAATCCTCGAATCACCCACCAGCATATCATACATTATCTCTTACCATGTCGTCAAGACCTCAGAACATCGGCATCAGTGCCATTGAACTGTACTTTCCTAGTCAGGTGAGTACGCTGCAACACACTTCAACCACGACTTGCGCTCCTCCCACTTGAGGCGCATAGGCTGACGTTTGCCAAAGTGTGTTGACCAAGCCGAACTCGAGAAGTACGATGGCGTCAGTGCTGGCAAATACACCATTGGCCTCGGCCAGACACGAATGAGCTTTTGCGACGACCGAGAAGGTAGGTTTGCAGGAAAAACACAAAGCATACACAAGTCCAATACTGACTGCAATACTCCAGACATCTACTCCCTCGCCCTTACTACCATTACCTCCCTCATTCGCAAATACAACATTGACCTCAACTCCATTGGGCGTCTCGAAGTCGGCACTGAAACCATCCTCGACAAGTCAAAGTCTGTCAAGTCCGTTTTGATGCAGCTCTTCGAAGAGAGCGGTAATTTCAATGTCGAGGGCGTAGACACACTCAACGCTTGCTACGGTGGCACCAATGCGCTGTTCAACACTCTAAACTGGATGGAGTCATCTGCTTGGGATGGCAGGAATGCCATTGTTGTCACTGGTGATATTGCGCTATACAAGAAGGGCAATGCAAGACCTACAGGTGGTGCTGGCTGTGTTGCTATGCTCATCACTCCAGACGCTCCTCTAGCTTTCGAGCCCGGTCTTAGGGGTTCCTACATCAAGCACGCTTATGACTTCTACAAGCCCGATCTCACCAGTGAGTACCCGGTGGTGGACGGTCACTTCTCTCAATCCTGCTATATTGAAGCTATCGACGCTTGCTACAAGGCCTACAACCAACGCGAACAGACATTACAAAAGATTGCCAATGGTCACACGAATGGCGAGCACAAGTCTGTTGAGGCACCAATGGACCGCTTTGACTTCATGGCTTTCCACGCACCAAACTGCAAACTCGTCAACAAGTCTTACGCTCGACTACTCTACAACGACTATCTCGCAAATCCGTCTGCACCGATTTTTGCAGATGTCCCCCAAGAAATCAAGGACGTCTCTTATAAAGCATCTCTCGCAGACAAGACTGTAGAGAAGACCTTCATGGGATTAGCCAAGAAGCGCTACACTCAGCGTGTGCTGCCTGGTCTCAAGGTACCGACAGAGTGTGGCAACATGTACTGCGCAAGTGTCTACTCTAGCTTGTGTGGTCTTCTCAGCTACGTCTCAAGTGAAGATCTACAAGGCAAGCGGATTGGTATTTTCAGCTATGGAAGTGGTTTGGCCTCCAGTCTGTTCAGCTTAAAGGTTGTCGGAAGTACGGAACAGCTGAAGAAGAACTTGGATATGCAGAATAGGTTGGACTCGAGGAGAGTGGTGCCGCCAGAGCAGTACGATGAGGTAAGTGGCAATTCATCGTGTCTAAGCAAGCGCGTACAGAGGCTAACCTCACAACAGATGTGCAACATGCGTGAGCGTGCTCACTTGAAGAAGAACTTCAAGCCTGAGGGCAGCTCGGAGACCATCTTCCCTAATAGCTACTACCTTGTTGAGATTGATGATATGTTCCGAAGGAAGTACGAGGTTAAGGCATAGGACAGGTATTGATTGGCGCATTTCATGTAAGCATGGGTAGGTATGGGCCACCTACTTGGGTTTAGTGAGTGAAATATTGGGAATAATGCATCTGTACAGACGCGAAGACGCGAAGAAGGAAAATTGTATCATCAGATCTTGTGCAGATTTATAGCTCGAATGCTATGGATATACCTGATACTGCTTACTATAAATCCTACTTCGACTGAAGAGAAGCATTTTTGCTCAACAACTTGAGACCCTCGTTTTTGACTGGACACACTTACCTCGTCATTGTTCGCTCTACATCCATGATCTTCTCATGTAGTTCTTTCAACACCGGCGCTACACAATGGGTTGTCCTCTTCATATGTGGATGCGTCGACCAGCCAGGACACCATCCTTGCCATTGTCAACCTCAATATGGTAATACGAACCCCTCAACGTCGACCTTTAATGGACGAGGCACGACAGCTGGACGACGTTGTACTAAGCTGACCTCAAACTCAGGGTAGACGTGGACTGAACTTTATTGTTACTCTCAGCTTTTGGACAAGTCTGTCTATAGTGGTGTAAACCAGTCAGAATGTCCTACCAGCAACACAGCTCTGTCGAAGTGAAATGATGTGGTAGGAATCCATTCTTGACAAAGTTCCCAGATTCGATTCTTGGGGAGAGCTATCGATGTATTACGGAGCTTACTTGGGAATGTCCTCCAGCACTCTCCACAACTTTAGAAATATGTGGTAGATATCTTCTCTCGACAAAGTGCCCAGATCGGGGTTCGGAGGATATATCATCATTTTCACCGAGTTCAACTCGAAAAGTTCCCCAGCACTCTCCACAAACTTTTTTTCTCTGGGTTAAAGATTGAGAATGACAAAAGTTCTGATGCCAAGGCTTTGGGATGTGTTTACTCGCACTTCACCTTCCCAACTTGATTTCACTCCCGTGGTCTTCACACGACAGGTTTAGCTTTCAGGCGGTCGATGGTACCTTAGTAGACAAGCTTGTAGCACACATCTCCTCCATTATCCCTATACGGATGGAAACGTTCTCCCTAGAATCTATTGTAATCACGGCAACGTCGGATATCATTATCGGGGTCGACCTTATTGAGGTTGGTTCCAATACACTTCCTTCGTTGTGACAACCTGTGTCGATAGACGGACTCTATGTTACGTCTCTGCAGGACCTCTGTATCGCGAAGGCAAGAGCTTATGTTATATGGAGATGAAGATAGGAGAGAGAAAGACTTTAAAGACTTCTATTGGTGTTTGGAAGAATTGATGAAGAGGAAGTTACCATTCATTGACGTGTTTGGCATTCTTAATATTAGCATAGTAGTCAATGAAATTGATCGATTGATATTTGGCTAGAACAGGCCGTGTTAACTGACAGTGACCTCTGCATGACCAAAGCAAGGGCCTTTGTGGCGGGAACCGACGGCAGGAGGGAAAAGGGAAAAGGATTTTAAAGACTTTTCGTGGTGTTTGAAGTCATTGGCCTTTTGGTCATTCTTAACATGTTAGCATAATAGTCAATGGAATACATCGCTTGTTCGTTGTCGTTGCATGCTTTGTGGGAAACTCTTTGATTCATAGAACGATATGTCGTGTTCAAATTGTGCACTTATCCAAATACACGTGGGAAATGAACGATTGGATCCTTTTGTAATTCTTCAGTTCACTCTTCTTTGGCGAATGAAGCACAATCTCTATACTACTCCTTCCTCGCTCAGTGCCTCGTCAGAACCCAGTGGGAAAGAGTACACGAGCGTCCAATATTGACGACGAGGATGGAGCAACCATTGACCCATGCTTGCTTAGCACCTCTACTTTCCCAATACTGCCCCTCTAAGGTAATCCTCGAAACTTTGCCTCCTTTCCCTTCTTGCAACTGCACTGCCTCTCCTAAACCCAAACCACTCTTCTGAACTTGACAGGCGGTTGGTGATCCTCTGCATCATCTTCCATGCTGATTGAGGCCTTTCGTTTTCGTTGTGTTGTCGTGTGAAGTCCTTCCACCCAGTTTACAGCAGCAGCGATTTCGTTTCCTTGTCTTTCCATCTCAGTCATGCCGTTGTTGAGATCCAGTGGCTCGGTTGAGCCGGCCACTGTCCAGAGATCCGTGTGAGTCCACCCATCGGAGGTCCATTCGTCAACTGTCCAGAGTTCCGTGTGAGTTCCCCCATCGAAGTTCCATTCGTCAGCAAGGTCTTCGGTTGAGACATCCTCCCCGAATATGACTCCTTGAGAGCACCTATCTTCATTGGCTCCATCCATCCTGAATGCTTCCGTGGGAAGTCCCGCCAGGAGATTTGTGTCGCAAGTAGGTACACTTCCAAACAGTTCCATCTCAGACGCTTCTTCCTCGTGAAGCACAAACTCATTCCCTCCCGCCACTGTCCATTCCTCCGTGTGAAGTCCGCCGTGGGTGCTTGTGTAATCTGTGGGTCCACCTCCATTCATGTACTTCTCGGTCATCTCTTCGTTGAGGTTCGAAATCTCACTCGGTCCTGCCACAGCACATCCTCGGTGTGAGGTTCCTCCACAACAGGCAAATCCAACGAGATCAACCACGGTGCATTCGTATTCGGTTCATTCTGAATCGCCGCATTCATCAAAAGCGTCTCTTCCCCCTTGACCATTCCATCCGTCCTAACCGTCGCAAAACCATTCCTAAGCGTCGAAGCTCGCCCAACAAACACCGCCGGCATTGTCATAAGACACGCTTCTTCCTCGCCAACCTTTAGACTGTCCAGGTTGATATTAGTGTCCCAAGCAACCTTTTGCGCGCCCCAACCCTTATGAATGTGGCCGAAGCAGTGGGGTCTCGGTCGAGCTTTACAGACTGCTCGGCGGAGGTGGTCGCAGCCGGCGGCAGAGCCATCATCAGTTCTATCGAGGATATATTTTGGTGGACCATGCGTCATCATGATGTCGATATTCGCATAATCCGAGATTAAAGACTGCGGCGTGTGCACATTCTTCGCCCAAGCTGGTGATTCTGCGTTAAATCTGTCTTCACTACTGGGATATTGAAACGCGCTCGAGCCATATTGCGGCGTCCACGGGCTTGTGTAGACGGTAAAGCTGACTCCGTTCTTGAGCACGAACGTATGTGTGCCTTCTTCGAGGAACCTGATGCCCTTTTCTCGTGCCGCGGGACCTTTCCAGAGGTCTAGTACTGCTTCGTGTTCTGCTATGCTGCCTCCTTCGGCAAGGATGAAGTCTTTGTGGAGTGAGAGATCGTGGTTTCCTGCGATCACTAGCTTTAGCTCTGCGTCTATTTCCGAGCATCGAGATCACGTTTCTGTAGCTTGAGAGACTGCCGTTTTCGGTCAGAACGCCGCAGTGAAGTACTACGTCGATGTTTTAGGGGAGTGCGTTGGAGCGGAAACCGTCGGTTGGTGTGGCGGTTGAGGGATCGTATTCGTGCGTGTCTGAGAGGACGAGGAAACGGACGGGGTGTGCAGTAAACACGTTCATTGTCCTTGTTGTTAGTGAGCTGACTGCTTTTGTAATTTCCAGATCTCAGTCTGCTCCTGGTTTAGTAAGTAGTGGTGCAACAACAGAATTGGAATTTGCTTGTGGTAGTAAATTAAGAGGCTATAGTGTCCAAAGTCCAATTTTGTTCGAAACAGTTCGATAAAAGTGATTTTCAGTGATTTTGATTGAACAGCTGAGTAGAAGTGATCTTGAAATATTGTTCTTTGACAGAGAGAGCAGGGCGTCGAGCACGAATAAATAGGAAAGAGATGAGTCACACCAAGAAAGTTAATCTCAAGTCGAGCCAGCAAATGCAAATGTACTTATACAAAACCTGAAAATGACAATAAAGTTTAGCAATGTTCAAATACACCTTTTGTTACCGCGTGACATACCTATTGTCGATTGTGCTAATTGCAGCCGCAAGTACAACACGACACGAGCACATCTTTTAGCGATATCGACTCCTCTCTTCAACCCTCTTTCAACCTCTTAATTGGTCTCCCTCCCGCCAATCCAGTCCCAGTAGTCATCGCTTGTCCTTGTGTCAAAGCACCAGAACCAATACCAATACCTGTCGCGACACCAGGAGCTCCTATGCCCACCGGACCCGATGCTGCGACGACCAGCGAATCGTCTGGCAGAGCACCCCGCTTTGTGCCAGGCAACTTACTATCCTCCTCTTGCGTGATTTTCCTTTTAGGGTACCTGTTACCACCTCTCACACCGCTGGTCTTGTTATCCTCGCTCCTCCCACCGGCACCCGCGAAGCAACTCTCCTTCTCCTCTGTACTCATGCCATCAAAATAAGCACATTCCAACGCCTCCTTCGCGCTCCACCTTCTCTCCGGATCGGTCGTCAACAGTCCTTTTAGTAACTCAAATCCCTTCGCTCCAGGTGAAGTCTCAGAATTCCTGCTATACCCACCCGCATCCAGCACGGCCTTCCACCACTTCTCCAGTCCTCTATCCACACTCCTATACCTCGCACCCTGCGGCCCCTGCGACATCGCCACATAGCTCGACCATTCAGGATAAGCCTTACACTTCGGCGTCCCCGTCAAATTCGCAGGAGGCGCATCCGTCCACCCCTCCTCCCACCCCTTCGTCCCCAAAACCTCCAAGATCCGACCAACCTGCCCTTTCTGCCATGGCACGCCTCCCTTCCTCTCCATTTTCATCTCCTCGCCTTTGAAAATCGGCCGTAGCGCTAATAGTTCCGCGAAAATACACCCGATCGCCCACATATCCACCGCTGTGGTGTAATGTCTCGCGCCGAGTAGGAGTTCAGGCGCACGATACCAGATTGTGACGACGACTTTGTCGCCTGTGTATAGCGTTTGTGGAGGCTGGCGGAAGAGGCGGGCGAGGCCTAAGTCCCCGATTTTGAGGAGGCCGGAGGGGGTGAGTAGGATGTTGGCGGGTTTGAGATCACGGTGAAGGATGTAAGAGATGTGGAGGAAGTGGGTTGCGGTCAGGAGCTGGTAGAGTAGAGACCGAATCATGGTTGGCGGGATCGCCCAAGGATGGCAGGGCGGTATGATTGTTGATGTTGTGGTGGTGGCGGGCGAAGATGTGCTTTGGTTCTGAAGTTTGTGGTGAGGTGGCTGTTTCGTGTGGTATTGATGTATCTGAAGTGGTTGCTGCTGCGATGCCTGGCGGGAAGACGAAGTGGCTGCATTGTGGAGTTGACTGTGGTGGTGAATTATCTGCAGCAGGTCGTGTTCGCAGTATTCGAAGACCATGTAGATTGATCGGTCTTGGAGGACTGTTTCGACGTGATGGATTATGTTGGGGTGGTTTAGTTCGGCGCAGAGACTCATTTCGCGGATGGCAGATTGTGAGATTCCGGTGTAGATGGCTTCATTTTCTCGTTCGGGCTTGAATCTATGAGGTGGTGAGATGTGAGTCCGTGGTAGTAGTGGCAAAGGGCAGAAGGTGAATGGGCATGCGAGAGGAAGGAACTCAAGTATTGGTCTTTGTGTGCGTGGTGCGATTGAATATCATGGTGTACATGAGGCAAATGACACATACTTCTTGATTGCAAAGTCACCTTCAATATTAATGGTAGACTTGGCTTTGTATACTCGGCCATATGTGCCACTACTGATGAAGCCGATGAACTGATAGCGGTCTTGTAGCTTCGGCTTGGGCGTAAGTCCCCACATTGTTCCAGGATGTGAGTTCGATAGGCTCAAAACTCACTACCACCGCATCTGCCAGGTGTTGGTATGATTGAGTAGTTTAGGTGTCCATCAGCAATAGAGAGATTCACATTCACATCGTCGTCGTTGAGACGATGAGCTATAGTGTCATGACATGTCAGGGATAGAGCAGAAGCGCTTCGTGAGTCCTTGGCGTTGTGCATCTGTTGTTGCATTTGTTGCAAACAATGCCACGGATCACCATCTCCTCTTCTCCGGGTGGCGTTTTCTCGATTTTCTCAAAAGCAGAACAAGATGGCGTGAAGATATTTGTGATGTAATAAATATGTACAAGTATAGATCTATATATGGGATGCATCCATCATCTAAGTATATATGCGACGATACTCTAGAATCTATGTCTTCGAAAAATGTACGAACCATGGTAAAGTCCATGTCTATAATTATATACAGTAGGAGCCCGCCTAGACTGTGTTCATGCCTCGCTCAGCTTGTCAGTTATCCTCGAATGATGACGATGAAGTTGTGTTGCCTTCCTCCTGATCCTTTGAAGGGACACCGGGTAATAGTCCAAGAGTCCATACCCATTCTCGTTGACGTTTTCGTCGACCCGCAACTGGCGTCTTGGGATCTGTCTCATAATCATCCTCTTCAGCATGATGACACGTACTAAGAGCGATCGGTTGGTCTGTAGCCGAGGAAGGTGACAAGGCGTGCTTGTGAGATTGATTCAAGACGATTGGCTGGGTGTTGATGTCAGTGCCATCAGTCACAGCAGGCGAAGGTGATCTGGAAGGAATGTCTGAGTGTCGTAGCGTGTAAAGCGTGTTGGTGATGTATTCTATAGGTCCCTCACTGAAGCTGACAGCTTTTCGTCGTGATGTAGTGGAGGTGGTGATATCTGTTTGTGTCATTGTGACGCTGCGATTGCTAAGCAGTATAGACCGACGGGAGGGCCCGTGAGTATTCGATAATGTGCTCGAGGGTAGTGTAGGCGCTGAGGCTGCTTCATGCGTGGGTATCGAGTCCGACACAATCTCCTGCAATCGCAAAGCCGGTCTTGACATTCTTGTCGACATCTTCAAGGGTGATGATGTTCGCGATTGTGAGACTGGGCTGGTACTTGTGTATGCATTCTCGTATGTGTTTTTGTATGTGTTGAGGACGGTTGGTGATGAGGGCGCAGCGGCAGTGTCCAGGCGCAAACCAGTATGACCCCGGCCGAGTGAGCGCGAGCATGATGTTGTGTTAAGGGTCAAGGCTGGCCGTCTTGGAACCGAGCCATTTGATGATGGTGGTTGTGGAATGGCGAGGTATGGAGAGGTTGATCGTGGGGAGGAACATGTGTAATGATTTGGAGAGCCGATGGGAGAAGGAAGATAGGCAAAGGTAGCCATGATAGGTGGTGGAGCGCTGCAGTGGGGTCTGGTGAGATGTTGTGCGACAGTCGATATACTGGTTTTGTCCGAGTCGATGTACAGTACCTGGTGTTGCACCAGATATTGTTGCAAATGCAGAAGGACGCAAGTGAGTGGGGGTTTCAACGTTAGTTATGTATGAAATCCCCAGTTTCACACTGAGCTCGAGCGCTGTGATGTCGCCGAGGTTTGTGAGCTCAAGCGATATGACGGCTTCCAGAAGCTTGAGAAAATGAGCCCAGCCTCTTTGATGATGCTACTAAGGAAGTATTTCTGGTCACAATGGACGTCGCGTGCTTCGTGTTGCGCAACGAGGAGGCTGAGCCACGAGATGCGGAGAAATAAATGGAGTTGTTTCACGTCTTGACTCTTTTGTCATGTGACCAGTGTCTCGCAGAGAAACAGTAGTGCGAGGAGGAGACGACAACAACAATAAGAATTGTGACAAAGACTGTAACGAGCAAAAGATGTGAAATGCGATGGGGAGTTCTCGATAGATCAACAGGCGCACATGGTCAGTGACGCTCTTGGCCGGTTTAAGTTGTTCTTTGAAATTGTTTCGCCATTCCAATCTTAACTGATCCGCATCGGCTGGACCCGGCTGGACCCTGTATGGTGATTTAGCTTTGATTGCCACTCCACTTTTTACGATAACTAATCATGTCAATCCTCTTCTGCAGCCGAGGGCTGTAGCCCGTGCGCACAGAAGATTGCCCATTTAGCCTTTGTAGTTTTAATCCTCCAGCCAATCACAAGGCCCTTATGACATAGCAAAAACAAACCCAATTACCCACCTCCCGTCTCCGACCTCTCGCCGACGAAGACTACCGAGACCACGAGTAAAGTTAGCGCGTTGGAGTCGCGACAACCCGTCAACTAGCTTCGGAATCATAGGTTGAGGTCAACTAGCCAGTGGCTCATGTTGGAGTATGGCGCAGCAAAATCATACGCAATCCTGAGACGAAAGGACGAGCGCGTTATCTTACACTTCGACTACGACTGCTTCTACGCCTCTGTCTTTGAGGCCGAGAACCCTGCTCTCAAATCACTGCCTCTGGCAGTACAGCAAAAACAGATAATTGTGACCTGCAATTACGAAGCAAGAAGGAGAGGCTTGCACAAGTTACAGCTGATCACGGAAGCGAGGCGCATTTGCCCAGAGGCTGTGATTGTGCTCGGAGAAGACCTGACCCGATTTCGAGATGCTTCCAAACTACTATACACACTCCTCAGGACGCTGTCTTCGAGTGAAAGAGCAGAGAAACTAGGTTTCGATGAGGTCTGGCTTGATGTCACGTCTCTAATTGATGAGAACTTGACACTTCTGAATAAGAATGACCTTGCCAATTCATTCTTTCAATTGTCTCTGACAGATCCTACTTTGGGTTTTCCTTTTGACGCAACTGTGTATGCTGGCAGTGTGTTTCCAAAGGATAACGATTCCTCCCTAGCAGATCTTGCACCAAGTGAGCAAACCCTGCAGATGCGACTCCTACTCGGATCTCATCTTGCAAATTATCTACGACTTCAATTAGAAGAACAGCATGGCTATACCAGCACCGTTGGCATATCGACCACCAAGCTCGTCAGTAAGCTGGTCGGCAATCTAAACAAGCCAAAAGGTCAAACGACGTTGATACCGCCATATGAGCAAGACGAACAGCATGAAAGCAATATTACTAGATTTCTGGACACGCATGATATTGGCAAAATACCTGGTATTGGCTTCAAGCTTGCACAAAGACTGAGAGAGTTCGTTCTGAACCGTCCTGCAACATTTGATGCTGGTCTCGTGTATGGTGGAACAAAGGAGAATGTGACAGTTGGCCAAGTACGACAGCTACCAGGTTTAAGTGCTGACCTGCTAGCTAAAGTACTCGCTGGGCCAGGCACTCCTCACGATGTCGGTGTGAAAGTACTCGGATTACTCAATGGTATTGATCCTACAGAAGTCAGTCAAGCACGAACAGTACCCAGGCAGATCTCGATTGAGGACAGCTATCTCAGGCTCGACACAATGAAAGAGCTTATGGAGCAACTTCAAAGTCTGAGTGCTCGACTGGTTGAAAGAATGCGTATTGATCTGACAGAAACATTGGATAGCTCTACAAATGAAGCAGTGTCCACTGGAGAGAAGTGGAAGTGGCTTGCCCATCCACCAACCCTTCGACTGACGACTCGACCTCGAGCACCTCTGAACGAAGATGGTACACGTCAGAGGAGTTTCAAGCGCATCTCGCGCTCGGCGCCTACGCCGAGCTTCATCTTCTCACAAACAGGTCTGGTCGAAGTACTGGCTGAGAGACTTGTCAAAGAAGCGCTTCTACCACTATTCAAGAAATTGCATGAAAGGTCTGGCTGGAATTTGAGTCTGCTCAATGTTGCTGTAACTGGTATGGTTGATGAGGGCAAAGGTGGTCCAGGTAGAGATATTGGGTCAATGTTCAGAGCAGCCGAAGGTTCCAAGAAGGAGCTGGACCAGCAGGACCCCTTCAATGCTTGTCCTCCGGATGAGGACGATCTCGAGCCTGAGTATGAAGAAGCTCTTGAACAACAAGAATTTAGTACATGGGAAGAACAGGAGGAGGACACCGAGGAGATGGAATATAGATGTCCTAGATGCGGAGTTCCAGTCCCAACCTTCGCACGTGTAGCACATGAGCGCTTCCATAGCTATAAATAACGATGTTATGACATTACACGACGAGCTTTGCAAGCTCTTTAAGGACATCCTTCGAAGCCCCTTTTCACCGGCGCGTTTTCGCCTGTTCGGGTAATTTTTGCCATCCTCTATCTTGAAATACACTGCTTGAACTGCTTGACTTACTTCATCGTCAGAGAGTGTATGATAACGTGAATGAGAGTGACAGTAAGGCTCACATTGTGGCTTTTTCCCGGATTCAAATTGATGTGATGTGGTGGATACTTGCTCTTTCTCAGTCAAGAATTTAAGATCACCACCTGCGGCTACCCTAGTGCACCGAGCACTTGATGGAAGTTGATGCTGTTGTCACACCATGTCGATAGCTGTGCCGAATCCTTCTATGCTCCAGGAAGATCAGTCAACAGAGAGTCCTGAAGATATCTCAGCGTCACTCGAGGTGAGCTCGAGAGCTTCTACACCTGAGGTGATACCGCCAAAGAAGATCGTCACAACTCCTAAGAATAATAATAACGACGCGGGCGAAGAGCCAGTCTTGCCTATTGAGAAATACATTGCCCTCGGATGCTTCTCTTTCATCGATCCTTCAATACAAGAATGCGACATAAGCGACTTGCAATCAGAGTGGCATGAGTTTCGCAATTTCTTGCCTGAGGTCAATGATGTGACCGTACCTTACAAAGCATTAGTAACGCTATGGCGAGCGTTTTGGATCAGGATTTTCAGCTCTGTTGCAAAGGGTGATCCACACAAGCGAGTGTGGAGGATTTGGCTACTCCCAGATGATATTGCGAGGACACTCGTGGATCGTAACGGACAAACTATGAGGAAAGCACTTAATCACGTTCTAGAGCTTATTAATGTGGCACCACAACTTTGGGAAGGTTTTACGATGACTGCTAATGTTGCTTATGATCGAGGCATGACATCTGAAGATAGTAGTCTTTTCTACATATTTAACACGTTACCATCACCCACGCCAGATCCGCATGCTCCTCGAGAACGATACTCCAGAATCGCAATGGAAGAACTGCTCGAGTCGACACTGCCAGTACGTGGCCTGAGCGCTACCCTCTACCCTTATCAACGACGTTCAGCTGCTGCTATGCTACAGAAAGAAACAGCGCCTAAACTGGAATTAGATCCTCGCTTGGAGTTACGGGTAGCGGCGAATGGGCAAGAGTTCTTCTACGGTGCTCGTGATCTGACGTTCTTGAAAGAGCCCAGAATGTACGACACAGTGCAAGGTGGTATTCTAGCTGAAACGATGGGTCTTGGAAAGACGTTAATGAGTATCGCTCTCATCCTGGCAACCAAAGATCATTGGCCAAAAGCCCCACCAATCTACACTGGCAATCGAGTACCAACCAGATCACATGTAGCTAGTCTGATGCAAATGGCGGCCGCCACAATATCACGACATTCGATACCATGGCGAAAAGTACTAGACGATCATCATGAACAGACTGGAGAAGAGCTCACATCCTGCATCAAAATTATGGAGGATCAGGTCCCTATATACGAGATACCGCCAATACCCATTCGTTCGAACCGTAGTTCGACATTCGCCACACCGCCAGAACAGATCAGACTATGCAAGGCTACAATCATAGTAGTGCCTCGAAATCTTGTACTACAATGGCAGTTGGAGCTCGAGAAGCACGTTGAAGCAGGTGTTCTCAAGGTACTTGTCATGGAGAACACGAAGACTATGCTACCGACAGCGGCAGAACTTGCTACGTACGACGTAATCCTCATCAGTCGGCCACGCTTCGAGGCGGAAGCGAAGAGTCGCCTGGATGACCTCTACGAATCACCTTTGAAACAGCTACATTTCTTGAGGATCATCATCGATGAAGGGCACAGCTTTGCATCTACAAACACTAATGCCGCAGTCGTGGCCGATCGTCTCGTACGAGCCGAGCGTCGCTGGATAATGTCTGGAACTCCAGCACGTGATCTTATGGGCGTCGAAGTCGATATGGAAGCACTTATACACGAGGGTGAACCCGAAGATGCAAGAGCATTTCGCCAGGAAGCCCTCGAGCAGAGGAAGTCCTTTAATGTGTATCAAGAATCTCAGTCTGGCGCAGTAAAGGCCTTTGGCATGCTTGCCTGTCGTTTCCTCAAGGCGCAACCTTGGGCTATATCTAGTCACGGTGACTTCCAGGAAGCTGCAAAGTGGGATGACTATATTTACAGGCATGAGACTTATCAGACGAAGACGTTCACTGGTTTCACCAAGACTCTGCGTCGCACACTCGAAAGTCTTGTAGTCAAAACACAGCCTGACGATGTTGAGCGTGACATTGGATTACCTCCTTTGCACCATAAAGTGGTGCGCTTGAAACCCTGCTTCTATGATAAATTGACGGCCAATCTCTTTGTTCTGCTATTCATGTCAAACGCCATCACCAGTGAAAGATCCGATCAAGATTACCTCTTCCATCAGAAGAGTGCTGCGCATCTCCAAAGACTGATAGCGAATCTGCGGCAAAGTGGCTTCTCCTGGACAGGATTCAAGGAAGATGCAATCACTGCAACCTTTGGCGTCATCGAACGCTACTTTCATGATCCGGGACACTCCTGTGTGAAGAGGGATAGGAAACTTATGCTGAAGACAGCCAAAGCTTGTGAACTAGCTCTTGAGTCTCCAGGCTGGCGAGCATTGGCGCGGACGGAAGAGATGGGACTCTTTGTGGATCATTGGCCTGAGAAAGCTTTATACGTTTGTGCGTTTGAAGGCTGTACTAATCCAATGCTTGTCGGCATTACAGAAGTCAACGAATGTCAGAAATATATCAATAATAATCTGGGCGAAGACAACCCGGCAGACCCGGCAGACCCGGCAGAGGGTCTTAAAGAAGCTAGGGAGGCGGCACATATTGCCATCGAGCAAGCCAAAGCTGAAGAACTAGAGGCGATAAACCGTCGTGCACCAAAGAAGGCAAGTGGAGAGAAAGCTACCGAGATGCTCAAATCAGGCGTACCTGCCTCCAGCTTCTACAACGACACACTAGGCGACAAGCGTCTCACAGCTGCTGGTGCAACCACTGCGCCTCGAAAGAGTCCGAAAAAGAAAGTCGTCCTCAAGATACAACAGGATTCTACCGAAATACCAGGAACACCCGATACTTCGCTAATAGAGGAGAAACCCAAATCCAAACGCAAGCCTCGACAACGTCTTTCAAATGGTGAAACAACAAACCTCGAACTACCTGCCGATTCACCATTAGCCAAAACCTCTCTCCTCGGCACAACAAGCGCAAAATACTCCTACCTCATCTCTCGTATCCTCAAACTTCAAGAGGCAGAGAAAATCCTCATCTTCTACAACGGCGACCACATAGCCTGGTATCTCTCCCAAGCCCTCGACCTATTCGCTATAAAGCACCTTATTTACGCCTCTAAACTCGCTGGCGCCGCAAGATCAAAGTATATAGTCTTATTCGAGACCGACGACTCTCACCGCGTCCTCCTCATGGACGTCGGCCAAGCAGCCCATGGCTTGAATGTCTCTAGTGCAAGCCGTGTCTTCTTCGTCAATCCCGTCTTCAACCCCGCCACCGAAGCACAGGCTATCAAACGTGCTCATCGTATCGGCCAGACTAAACCAGTATATGTCGAGACACTCCTACTGCAAGGCACTATAGAGGAAGCAATGCTGGAACGTAGCCGAACAATGACGAGGATGGAACATGCGAAAGCAAGTAAGAGCTTGACGGACGATTACGGTATGGCGACAATCATCAAGGATGCGAGATGTCTGGAGATTAGTAAGGAGGAGCTGTTACCGGACAATCAAATGGCGAGACTGGAAACCCCGCAGCAGATCTTTGGAAGGAAAAGGACGAATCATGAGCAGACGGGATTGGAAAAGGAATTGTTTGGAGGGACTCAAGTTGGGAAATCAGAGGCGGACGATGTGGAGGAGCCTGTGATTGGCAGCAAGAGGAAGAAGCGCAAAGCTGTGAGTGTTAACGATGATGATGGCAATGGTAATGGCGACATGATTACGGTTTCAAGGCCTAAGCGAAGCAGAAATGCTAGTGGTAGGAAGGCAAAGGCAAGAAGTGGCGCAACCACTCCAACGGTTTCTTCCGCACCCACCATACAGGCTGATGCCATCTCTGCTTCCACTACTACAGTACCACAAACAACATCATCAACAACTCCTCAGAGCGATCATGAACAACCTCCCTCAACAGCCTCGCTAGCATCTCTGCACACCAATGACTTTACCAGCATCTTTGGCGGCACAGTTCCATGAAGCATATAATAGCAACATCATGGACATAGATAAGACACTCCGGAGTTCGTCTCGGTAACCCTACATATCTTTATTAGCCCTTCATATCAAACATGACGCTATGCACGAATTTAGGAAGCTTGAGAATACTCCAATAGCTCCACTGGCACCTCCGAGCACGAATGAGTATAGCGTTAGCAGCATCTTTGGCGGCACACTTCCATGAAGAAGAATAACATCATCATCCACACGATCAAACGAACAAGTACAGTAGTCCACGCATCTCTTATCATCAGCCCTGTATATCAAACATGATGCTACACACAACTGCATGTACAGTAGGCAGGAGGCTTGCAAAAATACAAAATCAATGAATAAACCACAATCAAGACAAGCTGTGATATCTGTCTGGCTTATTCTAATTACAACCAGGCACATTGCATTTCAGGGAAGGGGGATGAGGAAGTGTATATGCTTACCTTCGCTTTCCTTTCAATGATTATATTGAATACACTAGCCAATCTCAATATCACTAAGTTTCTTGTTTTGACATTTGCAACCATTCACAACATCCTGAGAGAAGGGGAAGTATACTGACGTGTTAACATACATCCAACAACCTAGTGAATACGGAGTATCAAGATAAATACAATATCTCGGGATCAAGTAAGGCAAAGCAAAACAAGATAAAGCAGAATCATACCAACATGAAATGTTCCTATACCCAAAGCGCTGTGCAAGTCAGTTCAAGATCTTTCTTTCTCTGCTCTTGCAAAGTCAAATTGACTTGTCCTTGATAGTTGCATACTTATCCTCAATAGTATATTGACATTCTGCATCACCTTTGCACATGTCTTTATGCATTTGTCATCTTCTAACTAGTCTTCAAGTTCGAACCCTGCACTACTACTCTTTGCCTGCGTATTTATACCTGCATACCTTTCATCCTCTCGACACGTATGATAGCTTTAGAGACCCGACATCTATTGAGCTAAAGCCACCTTTATCCCAGTCCGTCGTGTTTGTGCCCAACCGAACAACAATCCCCGGAGTCCACTTATTGCAACGCTCGACATCGACATCGACATCGACTCCAACTCCAACTCAAGTTCCAACAATCTCATTCATCTTCATCATCGCCCTAGAACATCATCGAAGGTCTCGGAGATGAACTCCTCCTCTCATCTGTTCCATAAAGCGTGCTATCATAGTAGTCTGAGACAACCTCATTCGACGTGCATGTGGATACAGAACAGATAAGACTACTATACACGCTTTGGTACAAGCCAGCAAGGTAGATGTTAGATTTGAAGTCGAAATGTAAGTCGAAGGTGCGCAACATTGAACATGTACGGGTGAGATGCTTTGTTGTAGTTTGGGAGCAGAATTGGATTCCTTGGATTGTTGAGGAACAGGAAGGAGAGGAGTAAGACGTTAATGATTGAGGTGAGAGATGGGAAAAGTCAGTTAGGTAGATATACAGCAGATTTGATGTGTTCAGCGAAGGTGTAAAGAAGGTACAAGGAGGAGTGAGGAGTTTGGCGCAGTACTGCGAGTCTTTTGCGTGAGATATTGTATGGTAGTGTGGTGAAGTATGTATGTGTCGTTCGGGATTCCGCGTGTGTTTGAGCGCTACTCATTGGTTAGATAAAGATGGGTAATCCTCACCTTCGAAACATGAAGACTTCATGACGATGGCTCTTCTCTCTCATATCCACCATCTGATTGGGAACCGTGGCTATCAAAGAGCCATCAGTGCCTGCCATGTCCGAAAGACGAAGATCTTAGAGTTTGCTTGCTACAACCAACACTCGACTACCGTCTTGTCTTCTTTGTCGGTTTTGATTGTTCAGAGGTGTAGAAGGTAAAAGACTATGGAGTAGATATAGTACTGAGGTGTATGTTCCGAGCGGTGATAGCTACCGTGAAAGTCATGGAGGAAAGAGAATACGCTGGCATCTCCCGGCCAGAAGGTAAGTTCAATAGTAGCGGCCAAGAAGGGAATCAATAGCACATCGAGGACGCAACTATGTTAAGAGACATGCAATAGCAATACAAAGAGGATAAGTAGAGTAATGGTAGGGATCCGGAAGGGATATGATGTTGGGAGGATATTAATGTATTCCAAAACTGTACAAAGGGTGACTACTAAAAGTACATAATTAATCGCCATGCTATACCTAGCAGAACTCTTTCTTCATTCTCTTTCCTTCCATACAATCGTCCACAATAGTCTATTGATTGACTTGATATACATCTGATCAAGCGACGATTAACCAGCCATGTACATACCAAGAGCAACAACGTGAGGGTTGATCATGGAGAGGTTGAAGGGTGTAACGTAAAGATCAGAGTCAGTGACAGCCAAGAACATGGTGCCGTTGACAATAGGGTCGTTTCCATCACCGTAAACAGATCCATTAGGCTGGAAGGTGTAACCAGTGTTGTTGCCAGTCAAAGTGATGGGTGTGTATGTAGCGTTGAGCTGAGAAACCCACATGGCGTACCTGTCAGTACCGTTGGCAGAAGTGGCAGTGACGTAGGAGTTGTTGGGTCCGACAGCAAGACCGGGAGCCTCCCACTGGAGAAGAACCTTCTTGCCTGCGAAACTGAGGGGCTCGCTGCGGTTGCGCGAGATGGCGGGCTTGCAGCTGTAGCCGACGACGTCGGTGTTGAGGCAAGACTCGTTAGCGGGGATGGTGGAGATAGCGGGGTCAGCGATGCGGCGGCCAGTCACCTCGAAGTTGGCGGTGTCGTTGGGAGAGAACCTGTTGGGGTTTGCGTTGTTCACGATGTGGAGCGTGGGGAAGTTTTGCCATGCGAGGCGGGTGGTGTTGGCAGGACAGCTGGAGATGTAGGGAGCGAGGTATGTCCATGACCAAGACTGGGGGATACCGGTCTCGAACCATACGGGCATGGGAAACAGTCCGGTCATCTGGCGGAAGGACATCTGCTGACGGGCCTCAGTGGCGATGGACTGAGCGAGGAGCTGAGCAACCTCGCGAGAGTCGAGGTGGTTGATGAAACCCCAAACACCAGACTCACCCCAACGGGTAAGACGCTGGTTGAAATCGACGTACTCCCGGACGGTCTTGAAGGGATAGTCCTGTGATTCATGTTAGCACTGAGATATAACTGCTGAAGATACCTTCAAGATAGAACGTACGTATGTGCATTGAGGAGGGGCAGCTTGGCCGAGCATGTTTGACAACAGAGTGGCGTGTCCAGACTCCTGGTCGGCCATGAACTCGATGTACGAGCGGTCCTCAGCAGAGAGGCCAGCGTCGAGGAAGTCCTGCTCAGAGAAGACGGCAATACCGTTGTGGAAGAGATCGAGCTCGATCCATTCCTGGTAAAGACCGAGAGCGATAGACTCGAAGTCGAAGTCAGACTCGACCTGGTAACGAGGAAGAGTACCATTGGTTCCGAGACCACCAGCTGGGGTGTAAGGAGCAGGCTCAGGCTTGGTCAACTTGCCGTTGGCGTTGTAGTAGGTGGCGGTAGGGTTAAGAGGGAGAGCAGGAATGGAGGCAGCAGTAGGGCCGCTCATGAGCGCACCAGTGGTGGTAGGTGTGCCAGAGTAAGGTCCATGGCTGGTAGGACCAGTGACCTGGTTGCTGCGGACGGGGTATCCAGTCTCAGTGGGGACTTGGCTCCAGGCGATCTGGCTGTCAGGTCCGAACTTGGTGACAGTAGGTGCGGAAGTCGCGGCGGAAGCGACGGAGGAGGCACCTGCAACAATGCTGGAGAAGAGAGCGGAGTTGGCGCTGCTAAGAGAGGAGAAACCAGCTGCGTCGGTTGGGTTAGGGAAGTTGGGGAAACCACCTTGACCGCCCCAGCTAGGACGGGCAGTAGGAAAACCACCAGCAGAGCCCTGAGGAGCACCCCAAGCAGCAGGAGCAGCGGAGACCAAAGAGGCCATAAGGGCGGCGGAAGCCACGGTTTGCTTCATGGGAGACATCTTGATATTGAAGATGAAACTTAGGTCGTCGATGCAGAATATTAAAAAGTCCGAGGGAATCCAAGGGTATAAGAAGAGAAGCACTTTCCTGGGAGAAGCTGATCGAAAGCAAGGAGCCACGGCAGCCACGACGGCGCAGTGACCTCATCACTCAGTTGAGTGGTGGCACCCCAAAAATTCAAATGGCAGATCGGTGAATCGCCACACTACATGTTTGCCGAGGGCAAATAGAGGCAAATCATAAAAAAAAGAGGAAGGTGGAGCTGGATGTTGGTGCCTGTATGTCATTGCTGCTCAGTGGAGTTGAGGCTAACCCAAGCTGTCAGCTTCTAGACCAATATTGGCTTAAACCTTCTCCATACAGTATAGCGCGGGATGGAGTTAAGACTCCGGTGGCTACACGTTGAACCTGCCGTTAGCTATTCCATGACGAAATTGCAAATTCGATTGTTTCTCACCAGGGAAAAGTAGAGGAAAGTAGATGGAAATGCGTGGCTGGGTGGTCTCATCGTCAGCGAGACGCTTACCATTGAATGTCGCTCGTGCATACCGAGTTACATCGTCGCTAAGAGGTACGAACGGCTCTGTGCTAAGCCTTCGATGTGCTTGATGCAAGATCGATCATCTTGCCCACTCGCCCATTTCTTAATGCTGATCCCGACAATATGAGGCTTCGTCAGCTTTCCGGTAAGGTAATGCAGGGGCGTTTGAATGTCGTTGGTTCATGCAGGTCGCTGCATGCACGATGTATGCACATGCTACCGTTGCCACTCTGTTGTGTCTGCAGAAGTCATCACAATACATACTGTGCTTGAGTCTGCTGTAGGAGCCTGAGAGCAAAATAGACATCGGACGAGGAATCGCTGGATCAGTTACGCGCAAATAAGATCGACGTGTGCCTGGTGAGCAAGCCTTGGTCGAGTCGTCAATGGCGGAAATTGTTCGGCATGTCGTCATGATGAGCATAAAGTTTTCCTGAAACCAACGACAAACACAACAATCGCACTCGCGAAACATAGCGAAACACGAGAACAGCATGTCACTGACATACAACGCACAATAAGCATATAGATCGATAGATTGACTTTATTCACTCGTTTCGTTTCACATCACAACTACGACAAATTGATCATGCGAACATTTCGCCACATACAACAGCAGAGAAAAGGGTGCAAATCGTAAACAGATCAACAAAGCCAATCCACTTCAAACCATGCTACGGTTAAGGGCCGATCAGACAGCATTTTGGCATACGACGAAACGTCCTGGCGTTGATACAGCGTCGGGAAGTCTTCAAATAGCGTGCAGTTTGCTAGGCGCGGGCTTTTCATGATGTCGTCGTTGTTGCGCTACTATAGCGCTTGGGTCGAGACGCTAACAGCATAAAATACATCCATCCTGATCGACAGTTGCTGTGTTTGTGTTCTGGTGACACTGCTGATGATTGATCGCAGTCAGCGTTCAATAGGAAGGAGCTGATAGGCTGAGCCAGGCGGCCTCTAGTCTGCAGCCCTTCTCCAGCCTCCAGCCTCAGATGGCAGGATCATGCTGATCACAAACAACGTGGTCAAAACTACTATGGGCTCGATCGACAGTCAGGTACATAAACAAACCGAACAATAACCAATGAACAACCAGGCAAAGCTGCTTATGTTTCCACTATTAGAGACGAGTGTCAGCGGTTCTTGCGACGACCGTGTTGTCCACGTGATATTTCCTCCTGCGTCAAGACATTATCGCCATATGCTTGCCGTCACTCCTTCTGACCTCCTTTAGCCCTGTTCATTGGTCCCCAGTTCGCCCTAGGGTTTGTTTGATAGCGAACCAGTCTCTTCCTGTTCGCTCCAGTACTACCTCGGGTATTGTCCTTACCAAGCTTTGCATCGAAGACAATCTGTCGCGTGGTCAACGTTGTTGCCGTTTCCGAGCTCGTGTCGTTTGCTTTGTCCTCGGCTACTGACAGATTGACATTTGTAGAATCACCATCAGCCTGCATCGCATTGTCATTTAGCGCAGCTGTCCTCTCTGGCTCAACATTCGACGTGGGTGGTTGCTTCTCCTCAGTCCGGCTCTCCTGCTTGTGCGTAGTGCCATGAAGGATCCCAAATCCTGGCGTGCCTTTCTTGATTGCATCCTCTTTGATAGGTGCTTTCTGTCGGACCCACTCCTTCATCACCTCCCATATGAACGACCACGGCGCATTGGTTCGAATAACACCAGGTTTAGCATGACTTCGCGTAACCATGTAACCTGCATGCCTGAAAGCGCCCTTGATGTCTGCTTCTGGTGGTGCCCGACAATGTAGTACCTTTGCCAGCGCACTGGGCACAAAGTAGAAAGGATGTGCGTCCACTTCCGCAGGATCGAGTTTCGGGATTAGGCGTTCTGGTTCTTGCTTGCCATTGCTTTCGGCTGCGTTCAAGGCGGATGCGGAGGCGCTTGGGTCACCATCGAGCAGAATTTCTTCCAATGCTGTTGACAGCATGCCTTCGATACGATCCAGAGTCTTGTACGTGCTTGTATCCAGCTCAGGAAGATAGCTCAAGATCGTCTCGATGAACGCCGGATTATGTAAAGGACCACCATACATTGGTCCGTTCATATGTGTTTTATACCCGCAATGCTCGCAAAACGTACTTGCTGTGGGACCTTGTGCAAGGCTATACTTGAAGTTGACCTGACTATTCTTTGTAGTCGTCTTTTGGTTGCGCGCCAGATATTGTGTCTTCCATGCACCGCACCCTCCATCGCAGCTGTAGACAAGCATAGTTTTGCCCGCAAGTAGTTTGACTTCCACAGGTGACTTGTATACTCGAACGAACACTCGGGCGTAATAGTCGATCGATAATGACAGCAGTGGCTCGATGGACATGCCATACCTTGCCGCTGCCATTGCAATTGAGTGCAATATGAGCCTTAGACCACCTTCATGTGAATGATGCCCTTTGAGTGGTGTACCACCATACAACGAGAAGCACTTTTCAGGATAGCCACAAGAAGCCCAAACACCAGCGTCTGTGCAAGTCACGCAAAGTAAGCCACCATCATTCACGGCTTGTACAGCTGCATCAAGAAACGTTGCCGCTGTGCCATAAGGATCCAGATCGATAACGTCGTACTTTTTGTCGTGATCTTTTTCTGAGGGATGGCTGACAAAACTATACATGTGGCTCATGGCGTTACTGGTTACGGCAGTGATTTTATCTTCCAGCTTGTTGTGTTTGATGTTGGCTTCGATGGAATGTGTGGCTTGTTTCGAGAGGTCATTGGCGGTGACTTGAGTTACGAATGGAATTTCGTGGGCATAGCGTAGTGCTCGAAGACCTGTTGCTGAGAGAGCGTCAAGGATCTTGAAGCGAGGTTTGTTTACAGGCTTGTGGTGTGTTTCTTCGTCGGGCAAACTCGCTTGCACCTCAGCGCCAGGATCTGCTGGATTATCGCTGTTTTCTGCGTTGTTCTCGGCTGGTACTGATATCGGCTGCTCTTGTGTTGATTCTATATTTTCCACTGTCTCAGCATCCGACTTGATCTTCTTACTCGCGCCTTCTACTGCATTCTCCTCAGTGTCCTGAGACGTCTCCACCTTTCGCTTCGTACCTCGCTTCTCCTTCTTCCTATTTTTCTTCGTTTCCAGCCTTGCTTGTCGTAAAGCCATCAGATCCTCTCCATATGCCCTGATAGCCAGCACACTCAGATCGCGGTTGAACTGCTGAATTGGGTTGTAGAAGACAGATTGCGCAACACTATCATCATTGTCGTCCTTACGCTTGGGATCTAATTCTGTTCTTGCATTTGCAGGTATCAGAATGTGTGCAAGACCTTCTCTTTTCGTGGTGAACAGCTTGTTGTCGTAGGTCACGATTTGGTCCTCTTTTGGTGTGGTATCTAAGGATACTGCTCCTTCCGATACAACGCTTTCAGAGGTAGACATTGATCTCAAGATGGGAAAGAAGGTTGTTTTTCTTGCACACAAAAAGGTCGACCTCCACGATAGTGCAGATTTGGAGAGGTTCAAGCCAGCCACTGTGATGCCGGTCTGAGCACGTAGCTTGCCTGTATATGTTGCGATGAATTTCTATGCCCCAGCTACCTTTTGAATGCAACCAAAAGCAATCTATATTGAGTTCTGCTGAGTCAAAAAAGAGGTTCGTCTTGGCGTTCCGGAGCCAAGACCGGTGAATCTTCAAAACTGGTAAATCATCTCCATATAACAACAAAGTAACAGCAACAGGAACGGTAAGGACATCTCTCGCCTCAGCACGACACGTATATCAGCATGTCAACCACCCCAATGCCCACTTCCGACTCCGCTCAATCTCCACCACTCTGGCCTGATTTCGCCGATAATCATCCTCTCTCCCAATTCCATGGCAAGCTCGACAGCATTCTCGCCGAAGCCTCCCACGATGAGATCTACGGCATTACACTCTCCACCGCATCTCCGTTCCATCGCAACCTCATCCTCCAAAAGTTTCTCCGCGCAAGTGCAAACGACGTCTCCAAAGCCTCCGCCCAACTTCTTTCCGCCCTGAAATGGCGCAAGTCATACAACCCAACATCCACCGTCCAAGAAACATTCAGTGCGAAGCGCTTCGCCGGTCTAGGTTACGTTACCACGTTGACGAGTGTGCCAGACTCACCGAATAAGAAGGATATCTGCACATTCAACATCTATGGTGCAGTAACCGACAACACCCTCACCTTTGGAGATCTGGACGGGTTTATGCGCTGGAGGATAGCATTGATGGAATTGACGATTGAGAAATTAGATCTGAAGAACGCGACTGCACCGATTCCCGATTTTGGAACAGGACCGGATCCGTATCAGGCGATACAAGTGCACGACTACCTGAACGTGTCGTTTTTAAGGCAGGATTCTAGTGCAAAAGCGGCGGCGCAAAAGGCGATTGAGACGTTCCAGGCATACTATCCGGAAACATTGTCGAAGAAGCTGTTTGTGAATACACCTTGGGTATGTTGTTAGATCAGAAGAGAGCAGGCAAGAATGACTGAACTGATTCGAGATATTAGTTTATGAGTTGGATGTTCTCTACGATGACGGTTTTCATGTCAAAAGCAACAGCATCGAAGTTGAAGGCCATCACATATGGTAAAGATCTGTCACTGGATCTGGGGCCGTCGGTACCAAAGGTGTATGGTGGGCAAGGTCAAGAGTTGAGTGAGATGTCGGAGACGCTGAAGCTGGAGTGAAGAGCAGAGCCTTCTTGGATGACGTTACCGAAGTCGGCTTGATGCCGTACGGTAATCGGAACGGCTCATCGAATACAGAGACTATGCCTTTCATCCTGAACTCCCTCCACGAACGGCGACCAATCACGAAGTCATTGGCACACTGAGACAACCGACTCAACCAACCTACCAAAAGTACCACTCGCACACACACACACACACACAACATCCGCACAGTACACGACTCGACTCACATAACCCAGGACTTAAAGCCACCAGATAAGCGAAAGTCAAGGAGTCCTGAGACCCGACTAACTGAGCAGCCGAGGACCTAGACTTTGCTTCTTTTATGTTCTGGTGGTTCTGGATGCAATGTGCGAGTATCTGACTGGAATGTTGTCGGTGGGGAGGGTGTTTGGAAGGGTTGATCTAAGTGGTGTGCGAGTATGGTGTGAGAGCGGATGAGAACGATGAAGATAAGGGATGTGAAGATGAGGAATACATCGAGCTGACTGGGTCGAAACGAGGATGAGTTATGTTGTGTGTGATGTTGGATGTAAGATATACAAGAGTGACGAAAAGATAGTTGAATGGTGTGGAGCATTGTTTTGGTATCTGCAGTAGGCAGGTGCATTGCTGTGATGTTTTGATCCAAGAATGGAAAGTGCGTAATGGATATTTGACACTCCCGCTGAGTCCCGCGTAGAGGACCAAGTCCAGCGTGGAGTCTCAGAAATTGATATTCGACACATTACGACCCTTCTAATCTATAAATCCTCCATATACCCACGAATTTCCTATCATACACCAAATCAACCCTTCTTGGGCGCACCAACCTCTTCAACAGCAATCGTCTTCAGATACTCCTCTTCCACAGGCGCAGGCGTCGGCGGACACTCGACCCTGCCAACCTTCCACACCATCCCAACGTATCCATCACTCACCACTTCCACATCCACATTCATCGCCTTAGCATGCGGTGGCAGCCTAATCGAACTCCTAATATGCGCTGGCCCACGTCCAGAAGGCCCGGCATACTGTGACGCCTTACCTCCTTGAGCCGACGACCCCGACGCCATGGGCCAAGCAACACGCTTCAGCGCAACAAGCTCGTGCGTCTCAGCATCCGATGCCACAATGAAGAAACCCTCGGATTGTGGTTTGGGGAACCGAGGGGCGTACATGCGGTAGTCGTGCGAGGTGGCTTTATTCACGCGGGAAATGTCGAGCGAGAACTGTGAATGCAGTGTCGCTGGGTCCGTGGCGAGACTGAGTTTGAGACTTGGTAAGGCGGATGCGTTCTTGAGTATCTGTTGCTTGTTGACATCCGGAGCACGCTTGGCAAGTAAGGTGTCGAGGCTCTTCGGCGAAGCTGTTGCGAGGGCATTGCTAACGTCAATGAGCGTTACAGGCTCCGTTTTTTCGTTCATCTCCGTGCTAACGCCAGAAAAGATGGATAACGGGGCATCATCCGGCCACCGAGCAGATTTAACACATTGTAAAAGTGTCATCATCATTCTCGCGCTGTCGTGGTATGCCAGCTCGGCAAGAACATCAATGCTAGCTTGGATGACACGGATGGCTTGGTCGAGGACACTAGTTTGATCACCGACGTAATCGCTGATCGGTAAATCGATGCGGGAAAAGTGTGCTTGAAGCAGTAAGAAGGCTTTGACGTGCGGATCCCACATTGGTAAACCAAGCGGTCCTGCGTCGAGAGGTAAGTTACGACTGAGCTCAGCATTGATAAGATCTTCATTGTGGCGGACTGGGAGCTCATCGTATTCTGTTGCAAGAGACATCCATGAGAGCGCCTCTTCGAAAGAAGCGGCTGGCTTTGCCTTTTTCAGAAGAAGACGGATTGTCTTGTGCGAGAGATAGTAGTATGACATGATCTTACCAAAAGGCGTGGGATCGACGTCAGCATTGGAATGGATTGTGATACAGCTGGAGTCACTAAGCTCGGACAATGATTTGTCTACCAGACCGACCATGAAGTCATTAGCGTGCTCTTGTGCACTAGTCGAGCTTTGTTCTTCAGGCGAGATCTCTAACCCATAGTACGACGGATTCTTATGGATGCGACGGAAGAAGAATGTCCAAGTCAGATAGTCAAGGGCGTCTTGTTTCGTAGCAATCGTTCCAGCGTTGACTTCGGCCGCCAAATGGTTGTCAAGGACATTGTGGAGAGAAGACTCAACTGGGAAGCCAGTGTGTAAGAAATGCTTGTAGAAAGCTTTCTTCGAGTCTTGAGTGAATATACGAGCAATACCAGAGGTATCGAATTGAGGACGACCTGCACGACCTAACATCTGCAAGACATCGGTCAAGTCCATATCCTTGTAACCTTCTATTTTGGCGTCGAAGAATTGCGTGCCTTTGACGACGACAAGATGGGCTGGCAAGTTGACACCCCAAGCAAGTGTACTTGTTGCCACCAAGATCTGAATCTTGTTGTTCGCAAAGAGTTCTTCGGCGAGTTGTCTGTCAGATTCTACTAGACCAGCGTGATGCAGACCGATACCAAAGCTCAGAGCTTCACGCAATGCCTCATCCTTGACTCGTGCGAGGTTCAGGGATAAGTCGTCTTCTGACATGCGAACAAAACGACGCGGATTGTCTTCCATGCCACAGTAGTTGATCAGGTCTTTGGCCGTCAATCTGGTCTGTCTACGTGATGCGACAAAGACTATAACAGGCTTCTCTGGTGAATGTTGCTTAATGGCCAAAAACGTCGGCCTATTCATGGAGGCCATGAACGGACAGAATCCACGCTGCTCTGGAAAGCCATCAATGTAGATCTCGAGGGGAACAGGACGGACTGAGTGCCTGAAGTTGAAGAGGCCTTCCTTCACCCCTAACCAGTTCGCAAGGTCATTGGCATTAGCGCAGGCAGTAGACATGCCAACAAGACGTACAGAGCCCTTCTTCTGCGAGGCAATGTAGTTCATGCGAGAAACGATAATCTCCAGAATGGGACCTCGATCACCACCGAGCAAGTGGATCTCATCAATGATGACGAGGCTGACCTGACGAACGTAGCTTCTAGTCTGCCAGCTACGACTGATACCGTCCCATTTCTCAGGAGTGGTAATGATAATGTCAGCATCACGAATCGTCCTTGTATCTGGCGTATTGTCTCCGGTCAACTCAACAAGCTTGATACCCATAGGGCCTGCCAATCTCTTGCCCCAGTCTTGAACACGCTCACGAACGAGTGCTTTCATGGGTGCGATGTAGACAACCTTCGACCCAGGATTATCGCGGAAGGCCTGCCACATAGCCAATTCACAAGCAACAGTTTTGCCTGAACCGGTGGGCGAACCGAGCAACACATTGGCATTAGTGTGGTACATGCAATGAAACAGCTGGGTTTGCATGGGATTGAAGAACTGGAAGCGTTGACTGTAAATATCCTCAAGGATAGGATTCTTCAGAACTGATATCGGTAGAGGTTGTAGATCGAGCAGATCAGTATAGGAACTTTCAGTGTCCGGCCTGATAAGATGCTGGAATGATACAGCAGTCACAGTCTCTGCACCAAGCCAGCGATCAGATACCGCTCTAACATATATCTGGGATGGAATTGGATCAGTCAGTGGAATGGTAAAGCTGAGTTCGTGCTCGTCATATAGCTTTCTGCGGCTGAGCAGGAAGAGCTCGTGATGGTAGATTTCAGATGTCTCCGAATTCTCTACCCAGACCCAGTATGTCTCTGATGTCCCATGATGACGATCATTCCACTTGAAGTCGGGAGTTAGGAAAAGTCGAACACGAAGCACATCGCGGTTCAGTGGTGCCACCTCTGCTTCAACAGTCAACGTCGGGAAGTTGTCCAGTAATCTGCCGATTGTGTGACCCATGGATTTGTTGTGCACCAGATCTCCAATCTCAGCTGTATCCATATCACGGAGAGCCTCAATCGAAGCGCTTGACCCATGCTGATCGAGCTGTCTTAATATGGGCTGAGGTAGGTCGAATTGATAGAATGGATGCTGATAAGGCCAGATCTGCTTCTCGATAGACTTACACAATGACAGTAGAACCAAGGCTTGATAACCCCAACGTCGGTTCAGGGCTGTCATGAATAGAGATCGACAGATTCTTGCAGCGTTCTGCGCAACATAATTTGTGTCTGAGACAAGTGTAAAGTCTTCCACTCTTGCTCGCGAAATATATGCCTGCAAAAGAATGTTTGTCTTTGCGAATGCTGTGTCCGTACCACCCTCAATCTGACATGGGGCAGAGTCGGTTCTCAATTTAGCTAACTCCTTGGATTCAGTGTCTCTGGACTGGATGTTGTCGAATTCTCCACTCATACTGATCATCTTCAGGGCGTCTGCTTCAACCGCTCTAGGTCGCATCATCGTATTGAAGATCTGAATACTCGTCTGCAGAACGTAGAATTGACTTGCAATTCTTCCCACGTCCTTGGCTCTCAACTCCTCTGTAGCTTCATTGAAGATGATCATCTGACTTTGCTGAAGAGTATGAGCTGCTTGGATGATAAGCTCACGACGTCGTTGAACGAGCTGTGGATCATCTCGAATCTCAGCCCAGTCAATACCATAAGCCATCGGGTTTCGCTGCATCCGCACGAAGAGGTACGAGTAGCCAAGCCACTGAACAGCTTCAGGGACCGAGGTGACAGTGCCCAATGCAATTTCGGCATTGAGATTGTCAACCATTTTCTTCGAGAAT